>Ga0066408_1000304_pt1 | contig 10689 bp, 10 predicted proteins | sample LakWasMet10_HOW4_2_FD_59495 | JGI IMG/M metagenome (GOLD analysis project Ga0066408, IMG submission 59495) | Freshwater sediment methanotrophic microbial communities from Lake Washington under simulated oxygen tension - Sediment Metagenome 10_HOW4 | ecosystem: Environmental > Aquatic >... | reverse complement strand
CAATATAAGCCGAAAACTCGCAATTGTCACTCATAGAGCGTGGCCTCATAAGAAACAGGTCAGTAGCATGAGGCATGCCTGAACATGTTTCATCTACAACTGACCCTCGGATACTCTTTGGGGAACGCCTGATCCAACTGCGTAAGCAGCGCGGTTGGTCACAAGAACGATTGTCGCTGGAAAGCGGCGTGGCGCGCAGTTATTTAGGGGGTGTCGAACGGGGGCAACGGAATATTGCCTTGTTGAACATTTGCCGATTGGCAGAGGCATTATCGGTTTCGCCTGATGAGTTGCTTCGGTTTCGTGGTGAATAGTTGGCTTGATTCGATCGATTACGATTTTTCTTGCCTCATATCTCTGATTAGCGCTTAGCTGCATATTCTTACTCCAAAACGGCATCTGGCTATTGATCTGAGCTGTTGACGCAGATTCAAGCCCTGAAAACGTTCATAGATGATTCGAAGGTTTGCTATTGTTTTCTATCGATATTGGGAAAGCGCTTACGATTGGCTGCAAACTCTTCCTCCTACCCATGGGACTTGCTTTGCAACTTACTGCTTCATCCAATTCACGAAGCGTTGAGCCCAAGGACGAATCTCACCTGGATCTAGCTTTCCAGAATGCTTCGATTTTGGATGAGGAATACACGAATAACCTGATTCGCTGAGTTCCTCCTTGAAGAAATCTGACGGCCAACTCAAAGACCTTTTGATAACCCCAACCTTAATTGCCTCCAGATTCTCATCCACCCAACCGCTGGTACCTGTTTTTACCATCATTGTGGATAATTTGGCAGCTCCATCTGAAGTATCTATTTCCAGTAATGTGATCAATTGACTATCGTAGATTAATTCGATAATGGCCAGACAACGCGGATTCTGTGAATCTGACAGCCAATGTTTTTTACTTTCACCAACCTTGGGCAATTTAACAGTACGCTTGTCTAAAATTTTACATCCATGAATCGACTCAAGTACGTTCACCATTTCCAGAAATATTTTGAATTTGTTCAGATATAACTGCGCATCGTCCGTTTGGTCATTTAGGTTGTTCCAACTGCCACCTGGCAAGGTACCGGTCACTTCTTTTTCATTTGCGCTTAAATTCTTATCACAGACTTCTTTTTCACCCTCTCCTATCTTTTGGTTTACTGTTCGAATCTTTGAGCTTATACGATTAGTAATGAACGCATTTGCGAAGCTGATAGTTACGGCATCTGATTGAAGGTGTATAGTTGCTTTATCGGTGTCAGACAATTCGTCATCGTCCAGATCGTATTGTTCAGGAGCTTCTCCCCTGGAACCAGCGCCACGAGACGAACGGCCTCCTACCGTCCTTTCGTATTTTGGATTCACGAAATCAACTTCTCCAGATACCGACGACGGCAGCTTATTGAGCCCCCAAATTTCCCAAACAAAAAAACTGTTGGTAGCAAAGTCATGCCAACCAGACACACTAATCTCAACATCAGTTAGCGGGGGTGGAGTAAATTTAAAATCCCACATCTGATAGTTCCCATTTTTTGACAAGTACCTGTCTCTGACCAGTCCAGCACTAATACTTTCAAACGAAACCCGGGCTTGTTTGTCTAACAGCACCCAACTTAAGAATCGTCGGTTATCGTCACGGTTATAGTAAGAGAGCGGGTATTCAGACTCAGAAAGCACATGAATCGATGTTTTTTCACCAGATTCATCAATATAAAAATCTTCGTTCAGCGCATTATGCTGCAGACTTAACCTTGCCATGAATGGGTCGTGATAAAACAAGACTCGAGCCAACTCAAATTGAGGAATATAGACATCAACGCTATCAGCACTAGCGATAAAACAGTATTGATTGCCATCATTCGTTTTCTGACGATTAGCTAAGGCAGGACAATCGTCTATTTTTCCAACCTTCCAGTCTTGTGCGTCTCCAATAGTGAATGGCAGAGGCTTACCTGATCTAACATATGGTTTGGTGGGGTTTAGCGTACGATATCTAGCCAGAATTGGTGCAGCACTAAAACTAATAGGACTTTTTTCGTTCCCACCTAAGTATAAGTTTATGGACCATCGTTTGCGGTCTATCCCCCGAAAAAGCGAACCCAACCCAAAAATTTTTGAATCATCACTAAGGTGTGAGTACTTAAAATCGCCTTTCATTCCTTTAACAACCCGTTTAAAAAAATATTCGCTATTTCAGTAATTCGTTCATCACTTAGACCTGACTGTCTTAGCAGTGACCAACGCTTAAGGTCTTGGTCATCCGCGCAAAGTTTTATGACTGCAACACTCAGCCGTCTAATTTGATATTCTAGGATGGTTTCAGAGTAGTACTTCAAAATCGTTCTGCAACGAGGCAGCTTATTAAGGTTCTTTTCTATCGACGCAGTATTCTGTAATTGATGCAGCAGGAAGGATTGACTCAATCTAGGCAGTGATAAATCCTCCTCTAACGCAGTAATAATCTGCATCAACTTTTTTGCTGTTTGCCTATCACGATCATTCCAATCCACTCGCTTATTTGTACTGGCATATAGGGCTGGATTCTCAGCGTTCACCTGCATTAACCAAGCTAAGTGTTTTCGATAGAGCCGAGCATATAAGGCTGGATTTTCCTGCCTTGCTTTTTTAGAGTGCTTTTGGCTTATTGCTACCAACCACAAAAGTTGATCTTTAGACTTAGAAGGCTCAATTACTGTTACTAACTTTTTGCATTTCGGTTCTTCTGAAGGGAATAACAATGCCCTTTCAATTGCATGCGATATCGTAATTTGTCCCTCCGATAAAGCATCCACAACGGTAATGTGCTCAGCAAAGCTGAATGACTTCCGATGTTTTCTGAAGATTCCTCTTAGCCATGATGTGTCCTTCGTATCGGGCATCAAATATGACTGCTGCAGCCATGAAGCACCCCATCGGCTGATGTATTTCTCGAATATTTGCCGGTGATCTATTCGTTTGCGAACCAAACAGCCGCATTCTTTGACAAACATTTGGTAAAAAAGAGTCCATTGGTGATAGCTCGGTGATCTTGGAATAGCGTTCTGCAACAAGGAAAGTGTGTGTGCAGTAAAGAGCTTGTCATTATCCAATACATCAAGCTTACTACCGCACAGCACCTCCGATATGTCAACAAAGGCATGCCGATGCTCTCCATTTAAACGGATATTTGATTCATGCAGTGAGCCATGTTTTTCGCATAACCGAATCAATGGAACTTGCCAACGTCTGTCCCAATAAGCTTCGCCGTATTCCGCTTTCTGCTCCTCTATGCAACCTGGGCATATATAAAGTACCGATTTCTGCTTTATCCGCGATGCAATAATTCCAGATGCTAATAAATACGCAGAACCATGTGATTCACGCTTCATCCATCGTTCAATCGCCCTTCGTCTTTGATCTGGAATAAAAGGCGCATAGAGCGGCCAGAGTGTATGTTCGGTTATCAGCCTTTCGGATGCCAACCCCAAGCTTTGTGGGTATTGGGCCGCAATCTTTTCTATATGTGAAGGTAGATCCACAGTAGCGATAACCATCCTGTCACCAAATACTGAATCCAACAGTTGCTTTGGCGATGTTTCCCCATCATGGACCCCCGCCCTTGCTATCGTGCTGTACAATAGCTCTTGAGGGTAAGGTAATGGAAACCCAAGCACTAAATACCTACAGCCCAATCTTCCAATTCAAACATAAGTCCCCTCTGCTGAAGAGCCTGATATATCCCAGAACCGCCCGACTCCGAGTAGAGGTAACGAAAATCATCGCTCTTCAACGACTGCCATTCTTTTCGAGAAACCTTAACTACACTGGGCTTTCGCTGTTTCGGCGGATTTTCCTGCTGTTCAATATACCACTCGGCCAGTAACGGTAACATCTTTACGGCTTTCAAGTCTGGTTGCTCTTTAAAAATCCGCTTTACAAGCGGTATAAGCAATTCCGTATCGTATTCATCATCCAACTGCCGCATTAAGTTAAACACTCGCAATGCCTCCTGGTTGCCGCCAAAAAGCTGCAGATCGTCTTTCTGCTCCGAGGAAAGAATGATTCTGCCCAATTCCAACAACCGTTTTTCGATATCGACAATACGAAGGTCTGAATATTTTACGATGAGTTCAGGATTTCCTGACCTTAAAGCAGCCAACATGGGATGAACCGGTTTGAGCTCCTGCTCATAAACCGACTTTAATATGCTTACTGTAATTCTCTCCTTCTTACTGGCAATAGCCCTCAATTGAGCAAGTACGAACAATTTTACAACGATATCCAAGACCCCTTGGGATAGATCGTACCAGCAATCACGAATCTCATCCGTCAGAGGATCATTGCCATGGAGAAGCCATTGATATTTCCATAGATTCTTTGTAAATTGTTGCCAGTTTGGATGGTCTTTAACGCCATCTTGAGTGGTTATTTTCTGGGGAATCGTTTCCCAATAAATAGAACCAATACCTGCGCTCCGTCGGCCAGATTGAAGTTCCAATTCAAATATAGGGCGTGCCTTCGGTGTGCCCACCAGCACCACTGGCACACCAACCTGATTCACCAATTCCACAAAGAACTCCAGCATTTGCTCTTTGCCGCCCGATCGGACTTGGCTGAGTCGTTGAATTTCATCAATAACCAAGACACCAATCGCTCGATGGGTCGCCGTTTGCCGCATTAGGGCCAACATCTTTGGTACGGAAAGTCTTTGCTTAGCGTACTTCTGCTCATAGTTGGTTTCTAAAATGGCATCGACAGCGCTAAAAAAGTTCAAACACAGACTTTCTAGGTCACCGTTACTAGGACATTCGATCTTCAAGTATGTAAGTTGGATAAAGTTTGCTGACTCATGGTAAATGACTTGCGGGTAGGTTTCTAATACTTTGTTTAAGGAGCTACTTTTTCCGCTTCCCGAAATACCAATCAGAGACATACTGCGAGCTGTGGTTTTCTCAACAGCAAAATTGGCCGGTTTGTCACCACCTGCCTTTATCAGCTCATAGCCTTGCTGAAGACGCTTGTTCAGCGAACCATCATTTAAGTTTCGACCTACATAGCCCCGCCGAATCATCATGCCTATGCGTTCTTCTAATTGAACATGCTGCGAAAGCGGTTGGAAATAATCATCTAGTAGCGACACCACCATGTGCATCCGAGCCTTTTGACTGGCAATGCGATCCGATTCTTCAAATTGAACTATTCCTTTCAGACTAGAACCGGCCTGTTCCACGCTCAGGATTGGGGGCAGAGCTTCGATGAAAGGATTACCTTTATACTGCCGAACGCCGGTATCTTCGTAAATTGCAGGTACAAAATGTTTTGGAAGCATAATTCTGAATTGGCTTAAACCTAACCTAAAAATTTCTTAAATCCATCACAAACCAATCTTACAATTTTCTGGTCTGCAAATTTCGGCCAAAACCAGCCAATCAGCAACGACAAATGAATGGCAGGTCAATTTCGAAAAGCGGCTATTCGTAAGGCCAGCGAAACCCACAAAGCCTGGAGCGCGCGGGAGGATTTGTCGGATTCATGCAATCGTTAGAATTTGCGAGTCAAGTGTCCAGGGATTCTTCCCACTCTGCTCCCATAACCCAGGAAAGCACCGAAAGCCGGCCGCTCAGCAGCCCCACTCAAAATCATCCCAGCCGAGGTTATTCTGCCCATATTTTTCCTCAATCCTCAGGGCAGCCTTCCTAACCTTCTCAAATATGGGCATGACGTTCTCGGTTAGCGTATCCTGGCCAGACTCGATCCGACACAACCGCTGCTGTCGGGTGTCATATTTAGTGAAAAATGATTAATTGATTTTAAAGCATTTTTTCATTTTTTGTGTCACACCCTATACCCGTTTTTGACACAATTAATGAAAAATTCCGGATTTTGTGCCACAAAAAGTGAAAAAATCTCAAAGCTGTGGTAGCCGAAAAAAGCCCAGGTTTCGAATGGCCTCCTCGGGTAGATTAGCTCAGCTTTTCAAGCCCTTTAAGAATAAGATGAACACACTCGTCGACAAAGGGGGATTCCATCAAACGCATGTATTCATCTTCTCTAAGTCCTGCCTTTCTAGCCAGTTCAGAAATCTGAACTCCCTCAAGCATTTCCTTGATCTGGTCATAATCTGCGTGATATCCACTTGTCTTAGCTAGTTTTTGCAAATCAGAATAACCAGAATTGTGATTGATCTGCCAAGCCTCGGTAAGAGACTCAGCGATTGTTCCTTCGTTAATTGTTTTGCATATTTCGCCTACCACACCGCTAAACGCTCCTAGCAAGTAGACTGGCTTTGACTGATCAAGGGCGATTAATATCTCTTCCAGTACACCCGGCATTTTGCCTTTGTATCCATGAAGCCTTCCACCGACACAAATACGTGCAGTTGAACTGGCAATTGATTTTTCACGCATCCCTGTCAAGCATCGTGACCAAATATATTTGTTCTGTGTAGTGTCAGGCCGTAAGAAAGTTCTTTGATTTACATCATCAAGAACATCTGATGGAACAAGGTGTTCTTTCGTAATCATGATATCTTTGTATTCGGCATGCCATTGATTGATTCTCACAAAATTACCATCGTTCGAATCTATAAAAAGCGGCCAAGCTAGGTGGTTTTCAACATAAATAGATTCTGTCATGAGACGGCTCTTAAGAACCATAGCCTCATCGAGTATGAACTGGGTAAATCCATCAATGCGAAGGTCACCACCATAAATAACTACAGCAGCGCGAGCAAGCAAATGCCTTGCCACATCTTGTGCTAATCGTATTATATGGTCAGGACTCAAGTGATGAGAAATGTACCCGTCGGATGGAATATCGGAAATAGTAACTCCAACACGGAGTTTCTTGAACTTGTCTCGATCACACGGCTTCCAAAGCGGTGTAAATACCGTTATTCCAATTTTTTCGTGCCAATCAGCTTCTTCTAGATAAACTGGCGGTTCTGGATAACAAAATTTGAATTTTCCCTGATCCTTTATGGACAGAGCTTGCCGAATTTCTATCGGCCTAGATGATGTTTCACATTCAGATTCGATCCACCCTTGAGACTGATAATAGTTAAGCGATTTAATTGAATGTTCATGACGTATTGTTTCAAGAATCGCTGCGGCTAGAATGCGTAAGATATCTTTCTCTTCTAGAGGCGCCTCAGGAGGAATATGTACACAAGGTATATTGGATGCCGCTGGGAAAACGCGATCCTCATACTCTTCAAGACAGTCAACAGCAACAATAGGCCTATTGTGCTTTTTAGCACTCAAAATTTCCTTTTGGCACCAGTAACGGGAAGAATATGCATCACTTTCAATCGCCAATAAGGTAGAGCCTGGTATGAACTTCTCAATCTCTTCATTGAACGGAAAACCTGGTGAAATTTCTGTTGAATCAAAAAAGCGGTTCATATTCGTGTTGTCTATGAACTTTTTAATAGACTCAGCGTGCAAGCGTCCTGTATCACCAGCTTTTGCATGGCTCAGGAAAAGAGTAATTGATGAGTTTTTACCTTTGTCTTCTGCAATAATATCTGCGAAACCATAGCGATACAGCTCATGTGCTAGGGATACGATAGCATGTAAGTTTTTATTTTCACTAGGCCAACCATATGCACGAACGCAATTTAAGCTTTTAAGTGCTCCTCCATGTTGAAGGCCGTATCTGTCCAACGCCACAGGAACAATTTTAGTGGCAGCATTTACAGTTAAACCTTCAACATAGGTTAGCCATTTAGGTTGCCCTGTGGTGTTAAGGCTTGTAAAAATAAAAACAACATTGCGAGCAGCAACTTCCGCAGGGCAATGAACAGGGGCTTCTTTTGGGTTCTGCGTACTGTAGAAAAATAAAGGTATATTTAAGCCTCTAGAGAAAGGTCGGTCTTTATCGCGTGCAAAGCTTTTCCTGATTTCGGCAAGTATAGGTTCAACATCGCCACTATCTGAAGGGTGCCAAATGAAATTAACCGCTAATGGAGGACTGAACTTAGTACTCATTAGTGGGTCACTCCGCAGATCTTACATTTGGCGTTGTATTTCTTCATGTCTTGAGTATTCACAATCAAATGTGTACTAGAAGTTCGTGCTTGATGAGCATCTTCAATCCACTTTGATAACTGCACTGTGGATTTCGGATAAGACTTGTATCGAGCATAACAATCCTTGAGGTCAGAGTTCCAGTTTTCTTTGAGCCGTGGTGGTAAATGTGCGCGGTTGTTTCTGCTAGGTAGAGCTATCCCTATAAGGCCATTAGGAGTATAACTTCCTTGCCGAAGCGAACTTTTTATTTCCCAATCAAAATAGCGCCGACTATGTGTGCAACTTCCTAAAAGCACAATGGTCACCGTACTGTCTTCTAGATATTTTTCTCGAATGCGACGCATCACATAATCCGTATCCGTACTATTAATGAAATCATCATTGTCATTAGCCCCTAAAACCTTAGGAATAAAGATACTTGAAAAGTCGCTTATGAAGTCGTCAACCTCGTCACGATCACATTTGTGGTGGGATATAAAAACTTTTCTTCTAATGGTAGACACTTTTTTCCTCTTATGAAATTTTTCCTGTAGCTTGGTCAACACGTTTATGGGAATCCTTAAATTGGCACGGATCTGAGACTACCATGTTTAAATTGTGGTGATATTTAGTCATGATCGATGTGACTAATTTTCCACCATTATTTGATTCTGTCAGTTTTATTTTCCTAAAATCTCGTATACGATGATGATATTCAATGGAGTCCAAATCAATCGGTATTGCGGCAGCTCCGAAATATAGAAAATAACCTGAAATTAACACTTTGTCAGACCTTGTATCTCGATCTAAGTTTTCAAGGTTTATAGTTCCATCTGGATTGCTATGATGCGAGTCTTCTTGAATCCAATTGCCCTTAGCATCTTTATGGTAGATATTATCCCCTAGCATTCGCACCGAGCTCCCATTGCGCAAAGGCTTTTTCATGGAATACCTAGAATTATCCCAATATTCTTGAAAACTGATTTTTTCTGTAACTTTCATAAGAAGTATACACTTTCGTGATGCATCTCTCATGTTGCTGCCTGCTACACCTAAAATCCAGTCTCCAATACTAGCGCTATTACGAATACGCGGTTTACACGTGGCCAGTGTACAGATGCTATGAAACGGATTTGGTGCAAAGCCATAATCTCTTGTAATCGCATATGCATACAAATATGATTCTTTTTCAATCAGCATGTTACATTTCCGCCGACTACTTTAGGAGAAGGTGATCCATCAGAATTTTGAAATTGGCCATTTCCATTCAATGCGTCTATTACAGATTCTGATCTCCATCCAACTCTTGCCGTTGCATATTTTTTTAGATTTTCTGGAATTTCAACCTGCTCTTTAAGTCCATTTTCGTAAACACCAATAATCGACTTTCCGAGTTGATGAGCAATTTCAATCTCCCAATTGACCCACGGCCTTTGATACGTCTCTTTACCAATAACAACAATTACTTGACCAGCCCACCGGATTTTCATCCTTAGGAGGCGCTTTATCGTACGGTCGCTAATCTTTTTTTGATCAAGACGAGCCTGGTTTTCTGGTTTCACTCTAATGGAACTATTTCTAAGGTGATAACCTTTGCCGGAAAGCATAGCTGTGATTCCATCAACACTTGCATCATCTTTGTGATGATGGCTCACAAAAACATTTTTAACCACATCTGTCATTTTCTTCTCCTTTCTCTGAGCTTCTCTTGAACCTATTCATAGTTACCATTTGTTATATAATCTCAGTGCATTTATTTAAGAGACTAATCGCAATTTTCCCCATCACAAGGCCTACTAGCTTTGGAAACCAGCGTGCAAAAGTTACCATTTTCAGTATTGGCTTTTTAGCTGTTCAGCGACAAATGATCTTTATGAATAAGTACAGTAATAATTCACATATTATTCCTGACGCTGTTTTCTAATAAATATTGATACTAATTAACACCGCATAAATAACGCTCAACATAAGCCGCTAGAGCATGTCGTAGGCTGACGCAAGTCGATTCGCCAGAAGGTTTATTGTCAGTGTTTCTGCCACTTCCACTCGTCTGAGCCAACTAGGCCAGTTCTTTGTGAGTGCCCGATATACCGACCCTCCAGAATCTTACTATTAATGATGCGGAACTGGGCGGCACCAAAGTATGCATGACGATCAGACTTATCGTACCATTCGGCAACCACGTAAGAACCACGAATCTTGCCAAATAGACAGTAGGTTTGTCCCTTTGCGTCGAACTCAGCGTATATGTAGCATCCAAACTGCTTGATATCAGTGTAGCTGTGTCGATCGGTGGACTGCTGAAAGCTTGGACTATCAGCAGCCCCCCAGGCTTGTTCCCACTTTCCGGCAATCTTGGGAGGATGGTCCCGAAAGAGGCTTCGTACCGGAAGCCACCAAAAGTATTTGACGAAGTAGTGAGCAAGGCTGAAATCGAGCAGTATCTTGACCAGCAGTACGGCGATGGGCGCAACGAGTCCAGTAGCAATTACGTTCAGATCTAAATTCATGTGATTAGGTCATTGTTTTATGTTAATTCTCTGTACACAACAAAAAATTTATCCCCAGGCTCTCACTCATGTTTGGAGAGCTATTATTTCGGGATTCTGCCCGTCAACTACGATCATGTCGGGCGGACATAAAAACAACAACCATAGCCTGAATCTGTCCTCAATTTTTTTGAGGCCATGCAAAAGGCTGTCTGTCAGATA
>Ga0066408_1000277_pt1 | contig 11405 bp, 8 predicted proteins | sample LakWasMet10_HOW4_2_FD_59495 | JGI IMG/M metagenome (GOLD analysis project Ga0066408, IMG submission 59495) | Freshwater sediment methanotrophic microbial communities from Lake Washington under simulated oxygen tension - Sediment Metagenome 10_HOW4 | ecosystem: Environmental > Aquatic > Freshwater... | reverse complement strand
TCAAAAAATCTAGTATTTCTATATCATGCTCATATACTAGGAATGCATGGTCCCATACGTTAACAACAGCATTTTTGGCTATCGCCTTAACGTCAGAAAAATCCATTACCATACCATTTTCAGAAGCGTTTTCAAGCGTAATAATATCGCCAGATAGGGTAACTTCAATTGCATAGCGGTGCCCATGTAAGTTTTTACATTGACTTTTATGACTTGGAATGCGATGCCCAGCATCAAACTCTAGGCGGGTGGTAATTTGCATGATGGTGACTTAGTTGTAAAAGTAAGGCAATTATACGCTGACTGCTCACTATTTTAAGCGAAGCGTAATCTAAAAGATTCAAGTTGTACTTGAGTTTAGGTGAGTTATTGTGTTTTGAATGTGTTTAACCAAATGACAAACTCTTCAAAAGACATAGGTTTCCCATAGTAATAACCTTGGATCTTCTCACAGTTCATCTCTTTTAATATGCTGAGGCATGCCAGGTCTTCAACACCCTCAGCAATGACCTCTTTACCTAAGCTATGGGCTAATTTGATGATGGATTTAACAATGGCTTTGTCTTGAGCTGAGCTGGAGATGTTCCGCACAAAACTTTGATCAATTTTAACTATATTAATTGGCATATTGCGTAGGCGTGCCATAGATGAGTACCCCGTACCAAAGTCATCTAGAGCAAGCTTGAAGCCTAATTGAATAATTTGATCTAGTACCTGCAATACTTTTACTTCATCAACAAGAATGTCATTTTCAGTGATTTCAATGGTTAGGTTTCTAGCTGGAATACTCCAAAGCGTAATTGATTGGTAAAGTAATTCAGGTAAGTCTGCATCTAACAAATCACTACTGCTTAAGTTGACTGTCAATGAAACATTGTGCTGATAAGTAGACGCTAGTTCAGCGCAACGTTGACATGCATTACTGATTAACCAGCGTATAAAAACTTTGCCAAAACCTTTTTTATAGATTACATCAAGCAACCTTGCAGGTGAGACAGATTGCCATGCTTGGTTCTGCCAGCGTAATAATACTTCTGCACTTGCACACCGCTCAGTGATACTAACTTTATCCGATAAAGATTTATCATTAATAGTGACTATAGGCTGTAGAAACAATGAAAGTTCATTTTGCTGTAATGCTTCAATAATAGCTTCATCAAGTAGTTGTGAATTCATATAAGACGAAGAAGTATTCTGGTCATATATTTTAATTTTTTCGCTCTTAACAATCGCTTGATTTAAAGCCAGCCTAGCGTACTCATATAAAGAAACAGCATTCGTTTGTATGCTAAAGGTACTTATGGCACCAAAGTGAGGATTTAGTATTAATGTGACATTTTCCAGCGGTAGTGCAGTTTCAAATGCGTGTAATAGTTTCGTTGCGATCAAGCTTAATTGGGTTGGTGATTTCAATGGTTTAATTAAAACGGCTAAATCTATAGTACCTACATGAAATAAAGTTGCATCATCATTTAAGTGCTCTTGTATGGTGTGCATTGCTGCAAGTATTAAGCTAGATGATGTAGAGTTTAATTGAGATGCTTCGCTATAATTGATATTGAGATTGACTAATATTAAGCCCAAATGTACTGATTCAGCTGTGTTAGTAATAGTTGACGTATTACTCTGCAGATTATTACTCAAGCTTAGATTAAGTAAGTTGAGTAATAAGCGCTGGTTTGGGAGCCCAGTATCTAAATCAAAGTTTTGCACATAGCTAAACTTATATAGTTCAAGCTGATTGGTCACACGCGCAATAAGATGTGCGAGTAAACTTTGAAGTTGAATACTCTTATCAGATTTTAATTCTAAAGATCGGGCTAATAAAAATGCTACATCTAAACCTGCACCTAATTTATAGTCATTAAGCCAGGCAAGTAGAAAGCTATTTATTTGTTGGTTAAACTGGGACCAACTTAGATTTTTTGGCCATCCACTTATTACTTGCATAGCGTTCTTTAATACAACGCCTCCATTACTATATGGGGCGTTTTTTACAAGCTGTTCAAATACCGCCAAATTGAAAATATAGTCACCAGTGACATCAGAGGCTTTTAAGTTGTAACTCGCCATCAATTGCAGTAGTAGGTTTGGATCTAACTGAATTTCAAAGTCTTGGTATAAGGTTGTTGTGTTAGATTGGTGCGCGAGTTGTAATGTGATGTTGCTTAAGTTAGGCATAATAATTGTTAGCACTTAAACCATAACTATCTGGCGGCAGTCCTCTTACAATTTTATAAGGCTCGCCAGTAGGCGTAAGTGGTGAGTTGATTAAGTTAATAATCGCAGGAAACTCATTTCTAGTTTTGTCAGGATTCAGTAATATCATCACTCTTGGTAGCAAGCGCCTTACACTATTCTGTTGAATAACAACGCCAACCTCACCGGAGTTTAGCTCTACTAGTGAGCTGACCGGGTATATGCCTAAAAACTGTACTAACTGGTCAATTAAGACCCCGTTAAACTTAAAGCCGCGTAAAGAGTGAATTTCCTCTAAAGCTATTTGATTGTATACACCTTTTGCATAGACTTTATTAGTAGTAAGCGCGCAATATGTGTCTATTAGACCAGCCATTTGACCGGTCATACTAATCTGGTCGCCGGATAGTTTGTATGGATAGCCGCTACCGTCTATGCGCTCGTGATGTTGTGAAACTGTCAGAATAACCGTACTAGAAATATTCTCTGTGACTTCTAATAAAGCAAGCGCGTGCTCAACATGCTTTTTCAAAACTTCGAACTCATCATGCGTTATTTTGTTATGTTTATGCAAAAGGTCAGTAGAGATTTTTGCTTTACCTATGTCTTGTAATAGTCCAGCTAAGCCTAAGTCTTTCACCTGTTTTTTAGGCAACGACATAAAGTTTGCTAATGCCATTAACGTAATTGAAACGCTCATAGCATGGTTGTATGAGTAGTCGTCTGTTTGTTTAAGTTTAGCTAACCAAAGTAGTGCGTCAGGGTTGCGCTCTATACTTTCAACCATGCCGTCTAAAGCCTCATGAATTTTAGCTAAATCAATCTCATGGTCTAGCGCTAACGCTTCAAACATCTCTTTAGTAGCAGCTTGTGATTTTTCATAAATAGGATAAACAACCGCTATCTCATCCTCTACAGGTGGAGCTTCGTCAAAAATGGTAATCTTATAACCGTCGTGGCGGTATTCACTTTTTGCTAAATCAGCTTTTAAGATGCTTTTATCAAGACTTGACTTGAGTTTTCTTTGTTTACCGCCCCAGTTAGTTAGACCAGAAATAAAGTTGGAAAAATCAGCTTTTATCTGTGTTGCTAAGGTGGTGCTCTCAATACTATTGTCATCGCGTATCTCAGTCGCTTTATAAGCGTTAATATGCTTTGCTTTGAGTATAACATCAGAGTTGTTAGCAGCTTTGTTCTCAGCTAGGCTCATCTGGTTTCCGGAGTGTATTTCTTTAAGAATATCAATAAAAGAAAATTTCAAATTTGGCGTACTAGGTTTTGTAGACTTATTAATTGAGCTGGCAGTTCGCTTACTTGTATTAGCGTCCATAATCACTCGATTAATGGTACCATCACGCTTGATAGCTAGCTGCTCTTTTGGTGCTTCAGTGTAGTGCAGGCCAACCGATACGGTTCGGTCTATATAGACAAAATCACATAAAGATGCGACCGTAGCAATTTGCTCGTTGTCTTCTATAAGTAGACCTTCGAGCATAAAAGGTGTGCCTAACCAAGGCCTGTCCAACTCACAAATAAACATCCCGATATCTAATTGGGATACTTGTATTTTTTCATGGCGAATGTCGATCATTCGAGGGCGCTTTTTAATAATTCAGTTAAAATATGCACTGTCATTCTTCTATTATATGGCAGGCTATTCATTTTATTTTAACTTTATTAAGCGCTAATATCTTATTTTTACTTTTGATATATGCAGAGCAGATGATAGCTAGACTTCTAAGCGCAGCATTTTATAAATATGCAGTCTTTCAGGAGTAATTTTGTGAGCATCAACTGCAGATATAATCGCACAATCAGGCTCTTGTAAGTGTTTGCAATTATTAAATCTGCACTTACCTAGGTATGGCCTGAACTCTATAAAGGCGTGCTCAAGCTCATCAGTGCTTAGGTGATATAGGCCGAACTCTTGCAAACCTGGGGAGTCAATTAGCTGACTATGCTCATCAATATGATATAAATGCGCGGCCGTAGTGGTATGTTTACCACTATCTAGAGCATGGCTGACTTCACGTGTACGTACTTCTTCATTAGGTAAAAGCGCGTTAATGATTGTAGATTTCCCCATGCCCGACTGACCAACTAAGATACTTGCTTCATTCTGCAAATAAGGTCTAAGCGACGAAATATCCTCTTTTGCTGACAATAAAAGTACGTTGTATCCTAAATCTGTGTAGAGCTTTAACTTTTGCTTTGCATTTTCACTATCAGTTAAGTCACACTTATTTAACACAATCAGTGCCTTAATGCTTGCCGCTTCTGCGGCAACCAAACAGCGATTGAGTAAGAGCTCGTAAAAGCTTGGCTGTGTAGCTAATACAATTATAATTTGCGTAACATTCGCAGCTAATGTTTTACTTTTGAAAGCGTTACTGCGATACAACAAGGTTTTACGTGGTAGCGTCGACTCAACTACGCCTTCGTGCTTATCTGTAAGTTTCAGGGTGACAATATCACCACAAGCCAAGTCGGTCTTTTTGCCGCGTGTTACACAGCTGATGCGTCTTTTATCTGCTAATAACTCAACCTGAAATCGTTTACCATAAGCGGCAACGACAGTGCCTTTAACTGTAGAGTCATTCTGTAATGAGCTTTGCTTGCTTCTTGGCGCTAATGAGGTAGTCAAATTATTCAGTAAATTTATAATAAGTTTGGTTGAGGTATTTTGCTACATTGAGCTCTTCATCTTCAAACCATTTGAGGCCAATCATTGTGTTACAGCTTCGTATTTGTGCAACAAGACCTTTAGAGGTTTTTACTTTATGAGCTTGACGAGTGTAAATACCTGAGCCATCACCACCAAAGCTTTCGGCGTGACAGCTGACACAGTTCTTTGTGACTAAGGTCTTACCTACAGCCGCGTCTGCAGATATAAATGGCTCAGCGGATGCGAGATTATTTAGTAATATTAAGCTACATAATAATAATGGTTTCATCATAACTCCCTAACAGGTCTTTATATTTAACTAGTATACGCTGCTAATTTGGAAACTCTAATACTAGCCGGTGGGTGAGAGTCATAAAAAGCTGAGTGTAAGGGGTCTGGCGTGAGCGTAGAGGCGTTATCACGGTAAAGTTTAACTAGTGCTTTGACTAAGTCTTTAGCACTAGCATGGGTGGCAGCATAATCATCCGCCTCGAATTCATTTTTACGTGAATAGCTAGCCATGATTGGACGCAGTAAAAATAAGAAGATAGGTGATACTAGTAAGAATAAAATTAATGCCATGTAGTGACTGACTTGTGTCACGCCTAGCCCTGTATAGAACCATGGTTGGTTAATTAACCAACCTAATAAAGCCAAGCCTAAAAAGCTCATAGAGAATAGTAATATAATACGTTTAATGACATGATGATGCTTAAAGTGGCCTAATTCATGTGCAAGTACAGCTTCTATCTCCTCTACATTTAATCTTTCGAGTAGTGTATCGAAAAATACAACGCGTTTTGAGGCGCCGAACCCAGTAAAATAAGCATTACCATGACTACTACGAGATGAACCATCCATTACAAACAGGCCTTGAGATTTAAAACCACATTTTGTGAGCAAAGCCTCTATGCGTTGCTTTAGATTTTCATCTTTTAACGGAGAGAATTTGTTAAATAGCGGTGCGATATATGTTGGATATACTGCTAGCATGACGAGATTAAATATACTCCAGATTACCCATAGGTATAACCACCAATATTGCCCAGCACTTTGCATTAACCACAAAGCTGCAAATAATATAGGTGCGCCAAGTGCTAGCCCGATCAGGCTCTGCTTTATAAGGTCACTAAAAAACATGGTAGGCGACATTTTATTAAAACCAAACTTTTCATCTACGATAAATGTTTTGTAGTACTCAAAAGGTAGGTCAACTGCACTACTGATTAACATAGCGCTACAAATGACTAGCGCGCCACGAATAACTTCCTGAGCTGGAAGTATATTACGCCAAATATCATCAATCCATTGTAAACCACCGCCTAGGGTTAGTATTACTAATAAGAAAGCTTGCACCACGGTATCTGTCATTACTAGTGTTGTCTTAGCCGTGGAATAATCAGCAGCTTTTTGGTGAGCATCCAAAGCAATACTATCTTTAAACGCTACCGGTACTTGATTGCGATTAGCCTGAACATAGTTAACATGTCTGCGAGCAAGCCAGATACGAATTAGAGTTGTGGCAGTGAGCAAGCTAACGAATGCGTAAGTAAGAGTGGATGTTGGTTCAGATGGCATGTGTTTGATGTCTCATAATTAATGAATAACGAAAACTGACAGTTCGTTAAGTGAAATAAGTTAATATATTGGTATTGTGAAGCATTTTATTGGTGATAGTTCATCAAGTCTGCTTAATAACTTAAATTTTAATGGAAATCATGATGGCCGAAACAAGTAATAGTACTAACCAGAATAATCTAATTTGGCTCGATATGGAAATGAGTGGTTTACAACCAGACTCTGATCGTATTTTAGAGCTCGCTGCGGTTGTCACTGATGCCGATTTAAACGTATTGGGCGAATCACCGGTGCTAGTAATTCATCAAAGTGACGCAGTTTTAGACGGTATGGATGCATGGAATAAAGGTGCACATAGTCGTTCTGGATTAATTGAAAAGGTGAAAGCTTCAACTTTGAATGAGGCTGAAGCTACAGCTCAAATGATTGCATTTTTAAAACAGTTCGTACCAGCTAATAAATCGCCCATGTGTGGAAACTCAATCTGTCAAGATAGACGTTTTATGGCGCGCTATATGCCAGATTTAGAAAGCTATTTCCATTATCGTAATTTGGATGTGAGTGTATTTAAAGAGCTTGCACGTCGTTGGAAACCTGAAATCTATTCAGGTTTCAAAAAAGCTAGTAAACATGAAGCGCTGGCTGATATTTACGAGTCTATAGATGAGCTGAAGTATTATCGTGAGCACTTTATTGTTAAGTAGTTACTAGATTAAAAAATCGCTGGTAATTGATTAGGCAAAAAAAGAGGGCGTCCATTAAGACGCCCAAAAGGGAGGAGAAACTAGCTTTGGAGAAGCTTAATATTAATTAAGCATATACTGTGCCAAGTTTCTCACCTTGTTCAAATTTATACCCTCTATTGAATATTAAGTAGCTTTTTATACTCAGCTAAATACTCTAAAGCACTTTTATCCCAGCTTAGATTCTGCCTCATGCCATTTTTTTGAATCTGCTGCCAAGCTTTTGCATCGTTATTGAATATATTTAAGGCTTGTTTAATACAGCTTAACAAGCTTGTAGGGCTCGCCTCACTCATTACAAAACCATTTGCTGTTTTATTTTTGAACGTGATGATATTGGTATCAACCACTGAATCAGCTAAGCCTCCAGTTGCGTTAACTATAGGTGGTGTGCCGTACGCCAGCCCATATAGCTGATTTAGTCCACAAGGTTCAAAGCGCGAAGGCATAATAAACATATCGCAACCAGCCATTATTTGATGTGATAGCGGCTCATTATAACCAATGGTCACGCTGACTTTATTGGGATTATCGTTTGCAAGATGACGGAAGGCATTTTCAAACGCGCTTTCACCACTTCCTAATACGGCCAATTGACAGCCAGAGTCAATTAGCTTTTGCGCGATAGGTACTAGCATATCTAAGCCTTTTTGGTGTGTTAAACGACTTACTACGCCTAGTAATGGTGCGCTTGCATCAATTTGAAGCCCAAGCCTTTGTTGCAGAGCACTTTTAACCTCTTTTTTACCAGCTAACTTATTTGCACTATAAGTTTTAACGAGATGGGGGTCTACTTCTGGATTCCACTCATCGGTTTCAATACCATTCAAGATGCCTTTTAGCTCGCTACTACGCTTATTGAGTAAGCCTTCTAAGCCGAATCCAAATTCTGCCGTTTGAATTTCCTTTGCGTAGCTCGGACTCACTGTGGTTATGGTGTCAGCATAAAAAATACCAGCTTTTAAGAAGGATAATTGACCGTGGTATTCAAAACCTTCCATAGTAAAGTTATCGTGCGGTAAAGCTAATGTTGTCAACCAGCTGGGTGCATAGCAGCCTTGAAACGCCATATTGTGTAAGCTAATAATGGATTTTGCTAGTGTATGTTCTACTAGCTTCATGTAGGCTGGCGTTAGGCCTGTTTGCCAGTCATTGCAATGCACAATGTCAGGTCGCCACTCGGGAATAGGACTGTTTGATCCGCTAATAACTGCTGCTGCTTTAGATAGTATACCGAAGCGCACCGGGTTATCTAGCCACTCCTGTCCAGTGGAATCTACATATGGTCCTCCCTCACGTTCATATAAGCTCGCCGCTTTAATCACTATTACTTTGATGTCAGTATCTAAGATTGTTCCCATCATGAGTTCAGCATGTTCAATAACGGGTAAATCTTTCAGCGTTGCTAGGTAGTGTAAGTCGTCGAGTTGCTTTAAGACTGCGGGATAACCTGGTAGCAAAATGCGTACATCAACACTTAGCTTTTGTAATGCGGATGGCAGCGAGCCGCTTACATCGGCTAATCCACCAGTTTTTATTAATGGAAACACTTCAGAAGTGACAAATAATACGCGCAAAATATACTTTCTGCATAATGATATTGATGCATTATTATATTGTATAAATTAATGGCTATAACATTGTTTCAGAGGTGAGTATGGGATTTAACGGGTTTTTAGCGGTTGGTACTGGTGCAGCTATTGGCGCTTGGATGCGTTGGGGTTTAAGTGTGATGCTGAATGCAAGTTTTCCAGCATTACCACTAGGTACGTTGGTGGCCAATTTGCTCGGTGGTTATCTTATTGGTTTATTTATGGGAGTTTCTGTACTTTCTTCAACATTAGCCCCAGAAGTTAGGCTTTTCTTGGTGACTGGCCTGCTAGGAGGACTGACAACATTTTCTACTTTTTCCTCTGAAGCCGTGACCATGTTAACCAGAGGACAATATGGTTGGGCAACAACCCATATATTAGTTCATGTGTTGGGCTCGCTAGCCATGACAGGTTTAGGTTTATATACAGTGCAAATTATACGAAGTTAAGGTGAGTCACTAATTATTAAGGTCTTAAGATTAATAGACTAAATTAAAAAGGCCCTGAGAATTCAAGGCCTTCTTACTACTAGTTTCTTATTCGAATATATTCTGGATACTATTTATTTTGAGTTTCTACTATAACTAAGGGTTCTGTGTTTGCGCTCAATTTAGTACTTTTTTGCCAATTCGCAGCTCTACGTGGTGCTTTTAGTTTGACCTCTTCAACAGCTGCTTCTCTTGGTGCATCGGCTTTAGTTTCTACTAATTGTAATCCTGTAGCAGTTAAATCTACCGATTTAGCCTCAGCTTTTGGTTTACGTGGGCGAGCAGGGCGTTTGTTATCAGCTTTTGTAGGAGTAGTTTCTACAGTGACAGCAGATGTAGTTTCGTTAGCCACTCCATTTTTCACTGATGGTGCTTTAGCTACTTTAGGTTTTCTGCTGTTTGCTTTAGCCGTTTTGCTTGTAATAGCTTCAACAGCTGGAGCGGTATTTTCGCTTATGGTTTCTACAACAGAGACATCTACCTCCTGCACTTTTGGTTGAGTTTGTACTACTGGTTTAACTTGTTCTAGCGGTTTAGTTTGTTCAGAAACCGTTATCATTTCAGTATTCATGCTTTGCTGATCAGCACTAATCTCCTCATTTGGAACATAAGGTCGATTAATATCACGTGCTAATGAATCATCTCGGTCACGACGACCACGGCGATTGTTACGATTACGACGATTGCCGGTGCGTTCAGTAGTTTGCTCGGCCGCTTGAGTGGTGGCTGGTGTATTATTTGTTGTAACTTCAGGTGTAATATTAGTAGACTGATTATTAGTACGTGGTTTGTCATTACGTACTTGCTCACCTCTAGCTTGCTGAGGTTTTGCTTGGCGCATCTCTTGCGTTTTAGTTTCCGTAGGGCGTGTGTTTTCGTTATGACGATTTGGACGATTTAGTTGATTGACATCTTTCTCTGGACGGTCACCACGACTACGTTCGTTACGATTGCGATTGTTACGATTGCGATTGTTACGATTATTCTCTCGACGTGTATCTTCTGTTTTCTCAGCATCAGTATTAGGTGCATGTATTGTTACTGGTGTTGAAGCAAAAAAGTTTTTAATTTTTGCAAAGAGCGAGAGCTTAGGAGCTGTTGTAGTCTTAGCCTCTTTTTCAGCTACGATTGGCGCAGGCGCTGCAGGTGTGATGCCCTTAACCGCAGCGACAGGGCGAACGGATTTGGCAACTTCTTCTGCACTAGGAATGTAAGAAGTTTCAGATGGCATTTCTACTAACTTATAACTTGCGCGGCTAGTTTCTTCGGTCACATCATCTTGTTTAACGCGTACGATATTGTAGTTAGGTGTTTCAAGGTGTATGTTTGGAATTAATACTACTTCTACACCCATGCGCTGTTCAATTTTGTGAATATCAGCGCGTTTCTCATTGAGTAAGAATGTTGCAACCTCAACAGGCAGTTGCACTTGAATTATTGCGCTATTTTCCTTCATTGCATCTTCTTGTGTAATACGTAAGATATGCAAGGCAGTAGATTCAATACCGCGAATATGACCAGTACCACTACAACGTGGGCAAGGGATATGGTTAGTTTCACCTAAGCTTGGGCGTAAGCGTTGACGCGACAGCTCTAGCAAACCAAAGCGTGAAATTTTGCCAGTTTGTACACGTGCACGGTCGACGTGCAATGCGTCACGTAGAGCATTCTCAACCTCACGTTGATTGCGCTGACTTTCCATGTCTATAAAGTCAATTACGACCAAACCGCCTAAGTCACGTAAACGTAACTGGCGAGCGACTTCTTCAGCAGCCTCAATATTGGTGTTGAATGCCGTGTGCTCAATATCACTACCACGGGTTGCTCGACCAGAGTTAACGTCAACTGAAACCAAAGCTTCTGTATGGTCAATTACAATTGCTCCACCTGAAGGCAAGCGCACTTCACGTGCGAAAGCAGATTCAATTTGATGTTCAATTTGAAAACGCGTGAACAGCGGAATTTCATCTTGATATAATTTAACGCGAGATACATTACCTGGCATCACGTGATTCATAAACTGCACTGCCTGTTCGTGAATGTCCGGTGTGTCAATCAAGATTTCACCAATATCAGAACTGAAGTAATCGCGAATCGCGCGAATCACTAAGCTGCCTTCTTGGTAGATTAAATAAGCACC
>Ga0066408_1000272_pt1 | contig 11523 bp, 13 predicted proteins | sample LakWasMet10_HOW4_2_FD_59495 | JGI IMG/M metagenome (GOLD analysis project Ga0066408, IMG submission 59495) | Freshwater sediment methanotrophic microbial communities from Lake Washington under simulated oxygen tension - Sediment Metagenome 10_HOW4 | ecosystem: Environmental > Aquatic >... | reverse complement strand
TTTATGAGATGGTGCAGCAGGGAATGCGCGCAGTGACGAACCCATCTGAAATTTTATTATCTCAACATGACGAGCCGCTGAGCGGTATAGCTATAGCCGCAACGATGGAGGCATCGAGGCCGCTGATGATAGAAGTGCAGGCCCTGGTGACGACAGCCGTGTACGGAACGCCGCAAAGGACGGTGAGCGGCATGGACCTGAGGAGGCTGCAGTTGCTGCTGGCGGTGCTGGAAAAGCGGGGCGGATTCCATTTTGGGGCTAAAGATGTGTTTGTGAACATAGCGGGTGGACTGAAAATAGAGGATCCATCGATAGAATTGGCGGTAGTGTGTTCATTATTATCTTCTTATGAAGATAAAACTTTGCCATCTAATATCTGTCTGGTGGGTGAGGTTGGTTTGAGCGGAGAGATAAGGGCTGTGAACAGGATAGAACAGCGGATAGCCGAGGCGGACAAATTGGGTATGGATGTAATATTTATACCAAAAGCGAATGCAAAGGGGCTGGATAGGAAAAACTACAAGATCGAGATAAAGATGGTGAACAAAGTGGAGGATGTGTACAAATTGCTTTTTGCATGATGTAATGCCTTTCGGTTACAATCGAAAGGGATATTTAGAAAACGAAAAAGGAGCCATGGTAGTGGCTCCTTTTTTATGGAATGATATTCAGCGTTGTCACAACCCCTGGAATTGCCGGAGGAAGCGAACGTCGTTCTGAGAATAGAGACGGAGATCGTTCACCTGATATTTGATCTGTGTGATACGTTCTACACCCATGCCGAACGCGAAACCGGAATAAACCTCGGGGTCGATACCGAAATTGCGCAGCAGGTTGGGGTGCACCATGCCGCAGCCGAGGATCTCGACCCAGCCGGTATGCTTGCACAAACTGCAGCCTGAACCACCACATACCGTACAGGAGATATCCATTTCAGCGCTTGGTTCGGTGAACGGGAAGTATGAAGGGCGGAAGCGCACCTTGGTATCGGGACCGAACATCTCTGTAACGAAATAATAGAGTGTTTGCTTGAGATCGGCGAAAGACACCTTCTTGTCTACGTACAGTCCTTCGAACTGATGGAAGAAGCAGTGCGCACGAGCAGATATGGTTTCGTTGCGATAAACACGGCCGGGACAAATGACACGAACCGGAAGCGGAGTGGTCTCGAGGATGCGCGCCTGTACGGAAGACGTATGGGTACGCAATACCCAGTCAGGGTTCTGCGCCACGTAGAACGTGTCCTGCATGTCGCGAGCAGTGTGATTCTCGGGCATGTTGAGCGACGTAAAGTTGTGCCAGTCGTCCTCGATCTCGGGGCCGGTAGCGACACTGAAACCGATCTTACTGAAAATATCGACAATGCGGTTCTCGACAATGCGGAGCGGGTGGCGAGTGCCGATAGGCAGCGCCGCACCCGGGAGACTTGTATCTATCGCCGCAGCGTTGGCGTTGCCCTCATCTTTGAGATGGGCGAACTGCTCGTAGCGAGCCTCGGCAAGTTGTTTGAATGAATTGAGCAACATGCCGGCTTCTTTACGTCCTTCCGGCGGGACGTTCTTCATTTCATTTGCCAACAGTTTGACAATACCCTTAGTGCCGAGGAACCTGATACGAAATTGCTCGAGATCGGCGGCGTTTGCGGGGTTGAAAGCATTAATTTCCTGCTCGTAGGGCAGAATCTGTTCCTGTAAGGATGCCATAAGGAACAAAGATATTATTTCTGCGTGAACCATGAGGGCGTGCAGGAGGGTGATATTCAGCAAAAATTGCGTTAATATGAGTTGGGACGCCGGCATTAAATGAAAGAATGCGGAACAAGTGGCGTGCCAGGCAGAATGAAATGTGTAAGCTGACTGAGTATGAACGGATTGGGAGCGGAAATAAATCTGTGATAAGCAGCAGACAGCCAACGGTATGGCAGTAAGTGCGAATGACAGAAACGTGATTTGCGAGGCAGTAGAATGCGAATGACCTTTGTGTCACAAAACAACCAAATCCCTATCATGACCGACAAATTGAAGAAAGCAGAGCGGAGTTATGTACTCTCGGACAGCAGTGTGAACGAATATGGGTTCAGGCTACTGACATCGGGTTACGAGATCGAATCATTCAGGAAGAACCCGATAGGATATTATATGCACAAGCGTGAGGACGGCATAGTGCTGAAGTGGGAAGACCTGCGGATAGAAGGAGATCAGGTAATGGGTGTGCCGGTAATCAATCTGGTGAACGCGAGAGGTGAGCAGACATTGCAGGAAGTGGAAAACGGTTTCCTGAACGCTGCATCCGTGGGCCACATAGTGGTACTGGAGTATAGCCTGGACAAAGAACTGATGCTGCCGGGCCAAACCGGACCAACGATAACAAGGTGGTATAATAAAGAATGCAGTCTGGTGGACATACCGTGGAACTGCAATGCACTGACCCAATTGTATGACGCCAACGAGAACGAAATGAATCTGGCGGACATGAGCGGCAATAAGTCGATCTACACGATAGGTAATAATGAGTTGCTGGCGACAATGGCCGTTCACCTGAAAATGGAAAAGACAAGTGACGCACTGCAAATAGGCAAGGCTGTGGAGCAATTGGCAATGAAAGCGACACAACTGGAAGCAGAGAATGAGTTGTTGTATGAAGAAAGGAGCCGACTAACAGCGACACTGGAGGAAATACAAACGAGTCGAATGAAGGCCGAAGTACAATCGCTGCTGGTGAGGGCACTGGAAGACAAAAAGGTGACGGTGGAATTGCGAGACCGACTTGCCGCCGACTATGCGGGTAACCCGGAAGGACTGCGAACACTACTGGCAGCAATGCCTGCTTACCGATCGATAGCTGAACAACTGAGCCAACCAAGAGCGGAAGGAAACGTTGCTGAATGGACCTGGGACGACTATGAACGCAATGACCCCAGTGGTAAGAAGCTAATGGAATTGCGCGCGACAGATGGCGCGAAATATCAGGAGTTGTTCAACAACAAATTCAACGCCTGAGCGAAATAAAATAGCAACACCCACATTTACGGGAAGAAACTGAATGCACGAGCATGCCAGGTACTGCGTGTGCTGTAATGAGATAAAATTCTATCACCAAACAATCATAAAAAAAGATGGCAATTCAAAAAGAGATATGGCAAGACCATATAGAGGGAAATCTATTCAAGAACAATGAGTTTCTGCTGGCGTCGACGGATGCAAGTCAGTATGTGCTACAGGGCAAGGTAGTGCACATACCGCAAGCGGGAGCAACGGCGACTGTGGTAAAGAACAGGGCATCGGTGCCGGCAACAGTAGTGCAGCGGACCGACACAGATGTAACCTATGTGCTGGACGAGTTTACGACGGATCCGATACTGATACCGAACGCGGAGAGTTTTGAACTGAGCTACAATAAACGTGAGAGCATACTTGCAGAGTATGAGTCGTCGCTGAGGCAGACGATAGCAGAGAACCTGCTGATAGACTGGAGCCCGACGGGAGCGATAGGAACGATCATCAGAACAACAGGTGTATCGACCGCGACGCACCTTGATGACACGACCGGTAACCGAAAGAAGCTGACGGTGAACGACCTGAAACACGCGCAACTGCAGATGAACAAGCAGAACATACCAATGGAAGGCAGGTATGCCCTGATAAGCGCAGACATGTTTCAGCAACTGACAGATGATATGTCGGCGACGCAATACCGCGATTTCAGTGCGGCTTATGATGTGAAAGACGGTGTGCTTGGACGTTTGTTCGGTTTCAACATTATGATGAGGGGAAGTGTGGTGAGCTACGATAACACGACACTGCCGGAAGTGAACAGCTACGGAGCACTGGCAGCAGCAGACGACAATGACGGTGTGCTGTGCTGGCAGGTGAGTGCGGTGGAGCGTGCGCTGGGACAGATCACCTTCTTTGAGCGAATAGGAGACCCTACTTACTATGGTGACATATATAGCGTGGGTGTGAGAATGGGAGCGAGGAAACGCAGAAACGATGCGAAGGGAATTGTGGCCATAGTGCAGGCCGCAGCATAAAAGAAGAAAATGCTGAGTGAGATAAAAATATGGATACTCATTGGGGCGGCCGGTGTAATGGCAACAATACTGGGCTTTACGGTAAAGGTGATCACGGATCAGGTGATAAAGAGGCTGGATGAAATAGTGACGGAGTTGAAACAGCTGACACAAGTGACCACGGTGCAGGGACAACAGATACAGGGGCTGAAAGACCAGGAAGCCATGATACACCGCCGCCTCAATGAGCATGCCGAACGACTACATGCGCTGGAGACCAGCGCGATACTCTATAAACACTAAAACCAAGAGAATATGTTCTGTAATAAAATGAGAAAGAAGATACGGCAGCTGGTGCAACACTTTGACGAGTATGTTGAAGCACATGCAGAAACGGCATTGCAGATAACAACGGCACTGAAAGAAATGCTGGAGTCGCCGGCTGCAGATGTAGTGACATTGCTGATACCGGGGGAAGCGGACGATCTGCTGAAGCGACACATAGTGACAGCGCTGGAGAAAGCGGTAATGACGTTGACGGCAATGAACACATGCGCAGAAGAGGGAGATATAAATGCGAGAATAAGGTGCCTGATAACAGAATTGGCAAAGGCTGCTCCAGAGGTAAAGGATGCGTTGCTGCATAAGCTGGCCAGCCTTATTACCGCAGCGCTGGATGGAGGCCGGATGAAGCAAAGGGATTATGATCTGTTTGTTCAGGCAAAATATGCCGCGTCGAGGTAGAGTAAGTATCACATCAGGATGTAGTGTTTCGAGAACAAGCGGACAACAAAGAACTGTAAATCAAAAAAAACAAAAGAGAATGGGTAGTGTAAATATAACGTTGGCCAACGGCCAATTGGGCGGAACGCTGCAGACCAATGACGGGATAGCAGGCCTGGTAGTGACGGGGGCGACTGAGGGCGCTTACACGGTGGGTACACCGATACTGATAACAAGTGTGGCTTCTGTAAACGCCGCAGGAATAACAGAGACGGGAAACGAATTTGCCCTGCGACAGGTGAAGGAGTTTTATGCACAGGCCGGCAGTGGCGCGCAACTGTACCTGATGCTTGTGCCTGCAACGATGACCGTAGATGAGGTGGCCCTGGTGAGTGAGGCGGCAGGTGCGAGGAAGTTGCTGGACTATGCAGGAGGCAGGATAAAATTGCTGGGCGTGCTGAGTGATGACGCTGCTGTTATTGCAGCGGGATCGGCGGTGACAGTGACCAATGGTGTGAATGAGGATGTATATGCGGCGGCGACAAATATGGCAGCACTTGCGCAGGAATACTTTGAAGCACACAAGCCCTTCAGAGCCGTGATAGGAGGAACCAGTTATTCGGGCAGCGCAGCAACACTCACAGATATGGCTACTGGAGGAACGAATAACAGAACAGCTATTGTGATAGGCGATACAGTGGCGGGTAAAGGTGCATGTGTGGGGATGGTATTGGGCGTACTGTCTACGGTGCCGGTGCAGCGAAAGATAAGCAGGGTGAGGAACGGACCACTTTCGAATACCAACGCATTTCTTGCAACAACAGCGGTGGCATCTGTTGCGGAGAGCCTACCGGTAATAGCGGGAAAGGGATTCATCACCTTCATGACCTATCCGAATACGACCGGTTATTATTTCTCGGGTGATCCGACCTGTGCGGCAACGACGGACGACTACAGTGTGCTGGCGAGAGGACGCGTAATGGACAAGGCGCATGTGCTGGCCTATGCCACTTTTGTGCAGGTGGTGGACGATGAAGTGCCGGTGACCACAGACGGAACACTGGAGCCGGGTTTTTGCAAATGGCTGAGCCAGCAGATAGAGAACCTGATCAATAACACGATGACGGCCAACAGGGAGATAAGCAGTGTGAAGTGCTTTATAGATCCTGAGCAGAACATCCTGAGCACCAATCAACTGAATGTAGTGATAGGCATAGTGCCAGTGGGATATGCGACACAGATAGAGATCAGCCTTGGTTTCAATAACCCGGCGATCTAGGGAAACTGATCAATTTATAACTGAACAAAAGAATCAAAAAAATATGCCAACGATACCATTTTTCGATAGTAAAGACTGTGAATGGGCAGACATGACCGTAACAGTGGCGGGATCGAACCTGACCAAGATAAGGGGGCTGAAATACAAAGCCCTGAAGGATAAACAACTGCTGCATGCCGCAGGCGATGAGCCAATAAGTATACAGGGAGGGAAGCGGACCTATGAGGGACATATAAAAGTGTTGAAGGGAGCGTTGGATGATATGAACAAGGCTGCGCTACTGGCGGGAGGTGATGATATCCTTGACCTGCAATTCGACATAGTGATCACGTACAAGGCCAAAGGAGCAAGGGGCTTGCAGACCGACACCCTTGTGGGCGTAGAGATAAAGGAGTTTGAAAAGGGATGGGACCAGGGAGCAAAACATATGGATGTGACGCTGCCGATCGTTTTCATGAAACTGGTTTCGGTGCAATAAACTACTAACGAGATGAACGAACAGAATTGTAAACAAATTGGAAGCGCTGCTGACGCGCAGATAAGGGAATGGAAAGCGAGCCATAAGTATGGAATCTACTCGATTGAAGTGGACGGGCACATTGCGTACTTCAAGAACCCGGGAAGACATGAATTGAATTGTGCAATGAGCAAGGCCGACAATGAACGGGCACTGGACATGTATGAAGAGCTGGCATCGCTGACCTTTCTTGGCGGAAGCGAAGAGGTGCTGCGCGATGATCAGATGTTCATAGGTGTATGCCAGGAGTTGAAGGTGAAACTGGAAGGTAAGAAAGCGGTACTGGTAAACTTATAGAGGGATCGCGTGGCGGTCCGACGCACGATCCCGTGGGATATATGGAGACGATACTGGAATACCATTTGCCGGGACTGGATCATAGGAAGTTGAGTGACGAAGAGTTTGCGAGGAAAATTGCGCACCTGAATTATATACTGCAACATGAACGGCCTTCAGATGAGAACGAGTAAGAAATAAGAGAGCAGAGATGGAACAAGGAATAATGGGAGCTGAAAAGCAAACGGTTGCAGTTAAAGAAATGGACGGGGTGAACAGGATAGCTGAGTTGGCTGCGCAGTTTGTGGAATTGAGGGATCGAGACCTTAAAGTGAGTGCCATAGGTTTATCGTCGGTATTCAGGTTTATGCGGTATGGGAGAAAAGCGGTTTCCGAGGCCAAGGAGAAGGCTCGACCGAATGTCAGGCAACACAATAATAATGAGAGGATCTCGGGGCAAGGGATAAGGAACGGCAGGAGTATAGGGACAAGCGATATTTCAGGAAATAAGCCAGAGACACACATTGAGCAACTACCCGTTTTCTTAAAGGGGAATAGATTGCGAGAACCGATTGCGCGGGTAGGGAAGTTGCGGATAGTGGAATCGGAGATGACCTCCTTAGTATCGATAAGCCCTGATTCACATGAGGCAATAAATCCCCCGGGAAATGGAAGACTGTCTGTACGGGATTCAGAAGGGAGCCAAACGGCCAGTGGGAAGAGCATAGCTAGCAGGCGTAAAAATACTCTTTGGCTGACCGAACAAAAGGAACCGACGATAGCCGCTCCTTTTTATGCTAGAAAGACGAGAACATGGACTGAGAGAATAGGAGCGATGGGCATGTTGCGAAATGAAGGTGAATCGCGGGTGGCATATGAACTGCGTACATCAAGCAATCGCGGGAAGTCTCGTTCAATTGAATTACAGGATATATCCCCTAGCAGCAAAGTTAGAGCTCCCAGACTGTTACAAAGTAGTTCGATGTTACCGGCAGAAAGGGGAATGATCTACCGAAACAATTTTATGCATTCAGTAAAGCCAATTTCGTTAAAGCCGAATTTTTCGATGGACAGTTCAGGGCTATCAAATGGCGGGAAGTCCGACAAGGCACAATTCGATCTACCGGCAGAAAGTGCTGCAGGAAAAGGAAGGAGAGGAACAGGAACGAACGGGCATAAGAGAAGCCAGGCAGTCAAAGTGGAGATCAATCAACCATTGATTGGATCGGTGACGATCCAGACCAGCAGGGGTGATGTAGGGGTGTATGAGTTGCGGTCGAGGATAGAAGGTGTATTGATGGACATACTTGAGAGTGTAAACATAATAGGATAAGAGATGGCGAGGATAAGTTTGAGTCTGGTGGATCTTTATAAGAAGGCTTTTGGTGTGAGCCCTGAGGCTTTCAAGCCAAATTTCCCGAAGACATACGGAGAGGTGGATGGAATGAGGGCTGGTACCGGCATGGGTGGTTCGCCGTATTATGAAGATGGCAGGAATGGCAAAGTATTCATGCCGGTCACAATCAGTTTTGAGGATGAGGATCAAGTGGCGTATGGAGGTGCGGGTAGTGAGTCGAACTCAGGTCAGAAGCCGAACAAGTCGTGGCAGTTGCCTAATCCGGTGGTGAGTGTAGAGAGCAGGAAACACATCATAGATACAGCATTGACCGAGAGGAGGGGTACCGTAAAGGAGCTGATCAATACATCGGATTACGAGATAACGATAAGGGGGCTGATAATAGGGCCCACACATGATTTTCCTGAAGACCAGATAGCCATGTTAAGAGACGCCTATGAACAGAACAAGCCTGTTTCTATTGCTTCGGCCGTGACCGATATATTCTTGCTGAGGCCAGACAGGAGTGGCAGTGACAAAGTGGTGATAGCGGAGATGCGTATGCCGGTGATACCGGGTGTGAAGAATGTGCGACCCTATGAATTGAAGCTGATCAGTGATGAGACCTTTAACCTGATATCAATAGAGTGATGTTTGTACTAAACAGTAAGATAGCGATAGGTGGATTCTTTTTTACCACTGTGAATGAAGTGGTGATAAGGAAGAGTGTGCACAGTGTTGTGGAGACAGCAGAAGTGCACATTCCGGCTGTAGCCATGATAAGACGGAAGGGAAGAGCGCAACCGGAACGAAGAACGACATCGGAACTATTTAGTGCGGGAGACGCGGTAGTAATAAAGCTTGGGTACAATGGTTCGCTTGAAACGGAGTTTACGGGGTATGTAAAGAACATAACGTGCAATAGACAGGTGGTTATAGAATGCGAGGGTGTAAGTTGGTTGCTAAGGCGAATTGTGCCGGAGAAAGTAGTTAACGCAAACGATGTTCAGAGCGCGATAGTGGCGATAAGAAAGATGCAACCCGGACTGCATGTAAAATGCAAGGACAATGTGGAGTTGACCAATGTGTTTTCGGCCGGTATGTCTGGATTGGATGTGGTAGACGCTATCAGCACATATACTGATGGGAACATACAGTGTTTTATGGCTGAGCGGGATGTGCTGTGGTGCGGAAGGTTCTATACCTCATGCGCAAATGGGGAGGTGTTTAATAGGAGTAGCATAGTGAAATACAAGTTGGGGTATAACGCACTAAGAGACAGTGAGCTGAGGGCACACAATACAGAGGCAGCGCCGGCACAGGTGATATATATGAGGCGGCCTGCCAACGGAGTTGTTGAATCGGGCATGGCAACAAAGACCAGTAGCACCGGCGCAAACTATCAGCGTATGCTCAATCATGTAGCAGGCAGGAAAGGCCTGAAGCAGCTTGCTGATGAGCGAATGGCCAGGTTCAGGTATAATGGACTCGATGGACGGCTTACCGCCTTCTTGCAGCCGTATGTTCAGCCGGGATACAGGGTGTCTATTTCAGATAGTTTGAACAAAGACAGGGACGGGATCTATGTAGCAGAAAGTGTGGAGGTGCGATTTGGTGTAGGTGGAGCCAGGCGAATAATTGAAATAGGGCCCAGAGTGAAGAAAATGTAAAAGGATGAACAGAAATAGTGTGAGGATAATTGACGGATTGAGAGAGCTATCGCGGAGACCGTATGAAATAGTGTCGGGAAAGGTTGTTGGCGGGAGCATTGACTCCGGAGCAAACACAATGAGTGTGGTGCTGTCGGCAAACGGACTGGAAATAAAGGATGTTCTACTAAAAGCAACGAGTGACGGTATCGATGGAGTGATCGCTATTCCCGAGGAGGGCAGCGATGTGGTGATAGGCAGTATTGACGGGCCGGGGCAATGGACCCTGCTTCAGGCGAGCAGCATATCAAAGTGGGAGATTAGGTTGCATGGACGATCGGTTGCAGTAACTCCTGAATCCATTGAAATAGACACGGGTATGGCGACAGTGAGGGTTGCGGAGAAGGTAACCGTCAGATGCGGTACGGAGGATCTTTATACACTTTTAAGGGACGCGCTGGATTCAATAAAACTCATCACTGTAACGACCTCCACGGGGCCCAGTTCGGTGCCGGTTAACGTTGCCATGTTTGATGGGATTCTATTGAGACTAAACAATTTGTTGGCAGCTTAAAAAGAGGATGATATGGCGAGGGAGATGAAAGATATTTCGCTGGATGAAGGAGACGATATTTTGATAGATAGCGGAGATCTGGTAATAGCAGAAAGTACGGCAACGCATCAGCGGCAATTGTTGCTGAACAATAAGGGAGATTTTAAAGAAAATCCGACGATCTGTGCCGGTGTATTCAACTATCTGAATGATGAGAATTTTGAAGGGATGATACGGGCGATCAATGTAGAGTTTTGTAGGGACGGCATGATCGTTTCGGATATTAAGTTGAACAAAGACGGATCGATAGAGACAAACGCAGTGTATCAGTAAACATACTTGGAAATGAAAACAGGAATAGTACAACCCAATCAGAGTTTGCTGGATATTGTTCTTACTGAATATGGAACAGTAGAGGCGGCCATGAGCGTAGCCATGGCCAATGGAATAGACGTAGGAAGTGTGCCAATAGCCGGGGCCAGTGTGAGCTTACCTGAAGTACAGGATGATCGTGCAGACATATCTACAATAGAGTATCTGCGCAGGGAGAAGATCTTGTTGGGTACCGCATACACCACCGGATTGGGCTATTGGATAGTGTTACGTCCAAGGATATTTGCTGTGCCGAATGAGGTTGGTGATCCGCATGTGATGGGGTATTACAAATTTGAGATGCAGGGTGCCACCGACTTTTTGAACATCAATCCGATCGATATTGACTTTCCCGGAAATAATCGACTTAACTACCAGACGGAAGAGCGGTTTATCATGGGACTTACGCCCGAGAGTGCGTTGCCTGAATCAGTGACACCAATGGCCGGCATTTTCATCCCATATAAGTTACCATGGACGGTTGGCTTCGGTTATATGATAATGTGGAGTGACCTCAGTGCGCTCATTACTACGGCCACGTATGGAGACATTGCCGGCAATACAGCATATGTGGCGCCGGTGACCGTTTTTGACAATACCAGCAATACGGTTGTAGAGCATTTGTTGGGTGACATAAGTGTTGAATTGGTGTCATCGACAAATACGAATGTGACATTGAGGTTAATAAGGCAACACCCGCCTATAGTGTTGACCAACTTCAGCACGTATAGTATGGAATGGCTGGGAGCAGCGAACGCGGGTATTCCCGACCCGTTGGATCCCGATAATCCTGATAAGACAGTAGTGAC
>Ga0066408_1000267_pt1 | contig 11634 bp, 8 predicted proteins | sample LakWasMet10_HOW4_2_FD_59495 | JGI IMG/M metagenome (GOLD analysis project Ga0066408, IMG submission 59495) | Freshwater sediment methanotrophic microbial communities from Lake Washington under simulated oxygen tension - Sediment Metagenome 10_HOW4 | ecosystem: Environmental > Aquatic > Freshwater... | reverse complement strand
TGTTAATCCTTGATTCACTTCGCTAGTTATTGCCTCCAATATGTTTGTCTCATAATCATTTAGGTTTCTATTATAGAATTTGTTAATCTCTTTTCTCGTGTTGGCTGCAATTTCTCGATAAAAACTAATAATACTGCCGAAAGAAACTGGCATTGGACTTCTGTTGCCAAAGTGGTCTGATGATTTTCCAATCATGCATGTCAGATTGAAATCTGTAAAATTATCAAAATTAAATTGATAAGTGTTTTTGTTTTTAAACATATACATAAGAACAAAAATCAAATATGGATAGTGTATTCTTTCATAAGATGTTGTGAGTAATATAGATTTTAACTGGATGCATATTTGCTCCATATCTCGTAAACCAAAACCAAATCCTGTTGAAACCTCGCCAAATAAGAATATATCCATACGATTAGTTTTATTTATTTGAGCATTAAAAGGAATAATAAATTTTTCTGAGTTAATCCTATGATCAACAAAAAGCTGTTCTATATATTTAGATCTATCGGATATGCTAATCGTATACTCTTGGGTAAAAAACCGTCTTAAATAATTAAATGAATCAAAAGAAGATCCGTACACTGCATTTATTGAGTGCGCTAGCTCACTTTTATTTGTAGCAACAATAAAAAAAACACCGTTGGAATTAAAGATGTGTTTTATATTTTCTAGTAATTCAATCGCATATGTAGGTCGACATCGGTCAAGTTCATCCACAAGAATGTACATTGGCAATGAGTATTTTCCTGTTTCTTTCAATGATTTAGTTATTGCTTCTAGATTGGCTCTGAAATTATTTATTAGTAGTTTTACTTGCTGGTGTTCATCCAATGATTTTTGAACAATTTTATCTAATAGAATTTCACTCTTATCTCCTAATGGTTTGGCAATATCATCAGAGTCAATATCGAGACCGTGTGTGAATTTTTCTTTAAGTTCATCAACTCCTATTCCTGAGACCGTTTTCACTAATACATTCATTCCAATTCCAGCGATAACGGTTAATAATTTCTTACTACTTGACAAGAAATTTTTTATTAACTCTTTACCGTTAGGTATGTCAGCTTCGTAACTTTTTAAAGATTGTTCTATTTCAGAGATAAAGCCCAAAAGTGGACTTTTTGAGTAGTCATTTTTCCACGCATCAAAATATAAAACAGGGTGATGGCTATCATCCAAGTCAGCCTTTAAATTCTCTAAAAAGAAAGTTTTTCCATATCCCCATGGAGCATTCAAGTTCAGAACAAAAGAGCCCTTATATTCATCATTGCTACCCTCTGCATATAAAGCATCCAAGTAACTTCTTATATAATCGGCTTCTTTTTTGCGATCAAGTTTGTCTGCAGGCCATACGGCGGTTTTTTGGTTCATTTATTGTGCCTTATTATTTTTTAAGAACGTCAGATAGACGATTGTTTACTGAGCGTTGCCGCAATAACAACACCAAAAATCATTAACGTATAACCAACAATACCTAGCCACATTACTAAAGAAAACTTTACCAATAGCACGCCAATAATAAGAACGATGTAGCCGAGGGAGCTGCGGGCTAAACTTTGTTTAGATGTTTTTATTTCTTTAGATACCTGAGTTTTTATAGGCACTGCAAAGTTAACTAGGACTGAATTGCATTTAGGACAACTCCCTGACATAACTGCTTCATCCCAAGTTCTGTCAGATTGACTAAAGCTAAAAGCACATTTTGGACACTGATATGTAATCACTTAGTTAACCCCGAAGCCTAACGTCTGGCATAAGGGGCGCGCTTTAGCGCGTCCCGCTTGATGGATGGGTTAGGCTTAAATATTACCTGAATAGCCACTGACAGAACCCTAATAAAATAATGGTTGCTAATAACCCTAAGTATAAGGCTTTAAAGATATTAGGGGGAAGCAAGCCAAAAAATCGATGTTCAATTGCAGGAAATATTGAGTTACATGAGGGGCAGCGTACTTTGGTATTTAAAAAGCCCAAGCCTGTGACAAAGCAAAGCGAGGGGGGGTTACCCAAGTTTCATTTGCTGGGAAGTGAACACCACAATTTGGGCATGTTTCCATAATATGCCTAACAGTTAATATAGAGACCCATGAGTCCGTATATTAATAATTGAAAATTCTTGGCACATGGCTGGAATCCCTTATCTTTTCTTGGTTTTATTGTTTCTTGGTCTCTATATTGAAATATTAATATACAGACGCAGTAATATACAATTCTATTGTATATCTAAGAATTATATTGATCAGCAAATAACTACAGCGATTAACTACCATAAGGTCACGCAAATAGAGGGAACTACTTAAAAGTATAAACGTGACAACTATGAAAATTATCAGCGATTATTAGCGAGTAGAGGCGGGTATATAATTATAAAAATCAATTAGTTATAACAACTCTTAATCCGTTTGTCGCGAGTTCGAGCCTCGCATCTCCTACCAATACCAAAGCGGCTTGCAGTGATGCAAGCCGCTTATTTTATTGTGATTTATGAATTTACTTAGATCGGCTTGAAAGAAAAAGCGGCTGTGTCATAGCAACACTTGTCCTGCCGTCACTAGTTCATCCAGGTTGCCGGTAGTGACACTGGTGCCTGTCATGTTCAACAAACTGACAAATCCATCAGCGCTACCATCGCGGTCTATTTGCAGACTATTTTTTAAATTGAGCATATTCAAACTCAGCAATCAATCGTGGTCTGTCCCTTATTATCACTTATTATCATAAGATCTTCAGAAGTAAGTTTGCCGAGGTTCATAAAGGGATTTGGCTTGGTTGACGTCTGAGTCACCAATAATTTGGTAGACGTTTTGCGGCAATTATGGACTACCTGCACTTTACTGGGAACTGCTAAAGTTGAATAGAAATTAGTTTTACACTAACATACCAAGAAATTTTTAATACTTTTGATATGAGATAAGGATAAATAATAATGAATAAAACACTTTTAATGGTTGCCTTGGGCCTTGTTTTGCCACAATCTGTGTTAGCAGAATCAAAATTTGATGGGTTTTATGGTGGGGTTCAAGTTGGATATGTCGATGGTGAAGATAAAGGCAAAGAATATGATGGTGGCGTTCCAGATGGTTGGACACAAAAAACAACCCCAGATAGTGGATTAATTGGTGGTTTTGTTGGCTTTAATAAAGTACTTGAAAATAATTTTCTAGTAGGTATTGAGGCTGATTATGAATATCGCGGCGGTAGCGATAAATCTTTCCAAAAGGATGAAGGTATTACAGACACTGATTATCAAATTAAAACAAAATTGAAAGATGCAGGTTCTATCCGTGCAAGGTTGGGATATCTGTTCAATGAAGGTAACACACTTGGTTATTTAACCGCAGGCTATGCCACAGCAAATATTAAGAGAACTGTAAGCGATTTGTTTTATCAAGATTCAGAATCTCATAGTAAATGGCATGATGGTTGGACTGTAGGCTTTGGTGCTGAGCATTTAGTAAGTGAAAAAATATCAGTAAAAGCAGAGTACAGATATTCTGATTACGGCCGTGAGACCATCAGTTCTGCACAGGTTTATGGTGATGGATATGAACAAAAACAGAAATATCAAGATGAGCAGTCTATTAGAATTGGTGCCGCATACCACTTCTAGTATTTCATTATAATTTTAGCCGCCTTTAGGGCGGCTTTTTTGTTTGTTAATTAACTGCGTATGAATCATTGAGGGTTCCCAAGTTTTTGCTCAAGTGCAACATTGATATAAAAGATTTGAAGAATAATTTGATTGTCCTACTTATTAAGTTGTCGTATTTTCAATAAGGGGAAGCGTGACAATTATGACGTTTATCCGCGATGGTTGGCGAGTGATGGCGGGTTTATATAATTAAAAATCAATTGGTTATAACAACTCTTAATCCGTTTGTCGCGAGTTCGAGCCTCGCATCTCCTACCAGTAATATCAAAGGCCTGCGCACAAGCGCAGGCCTTTTTCACATGGGGTTTGCCCTTTTTGGCTTCCCACTTTGTCTGCACGATTCGAATGCAACGGCTAATCATGACGTTGCATGCCCTCGGCGCTAAGCTGCGCTTGTGGCAGGCAGCGCTGGGTTTTTCCCGGATAATATATGGTTTACGGATTCAATCACGTCGCTGACTTTAATATCCGACATGTTTTCTTTTTTGATCACGATGTTGTCAGGCCGCTCGGGGTAGGGGCCTGTTCTCACTGCGCTGGTCGGGCCAAATAACGCGATAATTGGCGTGCTGGTTGCTGAAGCGATATGCAGCACCCCGCAGTCATGCGATATGAATAAATCACAATGGCTAATATGCTGAAGCAAATCCTGCACGGTTGTTTTTCCGGTAAGGTTGATGGCTCCCGGTATTTTCTTTACGAATCGTTCAGCCAGAAATGACTCACTTTTGCTGCCGGTAAGGGTGATGGTTAAGTTCGGGTAATGTTCAAGCAGTTTCTGCCCCAAGGTAATATAGTTTTCGGTATTCCAGACTTTTTCTTCTTCTGCCCGGTTGGTGTACCAGAATTTCCAGCCGTGGAGGTTGGCTCTTGCGCTGCCGAGGTGGATATTGATGATCGGCCTGTTTTCATAAAACGATTTCTCGATAATGAAGTTTCTGGCCGGGCTGCCCAAGGAGTATCGCCTGTCAGTGATGTCGACCGTTGTGTCCAGGAGCTTTGCGACATGATCCAGCAGTTGGTCAGCATGGTGATAGTCGTTGGTGATGCGCGGCAAGGCGTGAGTTTTTGTGTTGATAGACCTATATTTTTTGATCGTATTCGGGTGCAGCGGAATGACATGGTCAAAATTCTCTGCCAGTCTATCAAAAGCGGATGCACTTTTAATGATGTGCAGGCGGTTGATATAAGGGTTGGCACTGAACACCTCTGCACTTAATTTGGTTAATGCTACGACTTCGATCATGCTGTCCGGCAGCATTTTTCGAAGCAGTTTTATTGCAGGTGTCATGAAAACGTTATTTCCTGTGCTGCTGGAGGTTAAAACAAGAATACTTTGGCTGTTTTTAATCATATTGATACAAGTCTGAAGTTAGTTATTAAATTGCATATTCGATATTCAATTCACTCAGCCGAACTTTAAACCATAAACAACGATTACGGTGTATGCGGTCTACTAAATATTCTGAAAAAACCATTTGGCAGCAGGTGGGGATCGTATTGCGATCATTGCGGTCAAACCGTGTGTTGCACGTAGCACCGGCGTAGCGATTCAATCACAATATATGGACTTTCTATGCGACTGGATGTATATAATAGCTATATGATAATTCAGAGGCCTCATTATGCAAACGCATTATGTTTTTATTGATTATGACAATACGCATGTAGGGAATTCTATCCTGATCAGTAAAAGCGCTCAAAAATTGATCATCAAGATTTATCTGGGAGCGCATCATAACGTGATTCCCCTTGCTTTGGCATGTGCTTTACAGCCCCTGGGCACAGATGCCGAGTACATACAGTTTGATAACGGGCGGCGCAATACGATTGATTTCAACATTGCTTTCCAGCTGGGTGAGCTGGCGATTCAGCATCCGGATGAGCAGTTTTCTATTCTGAGCAATGATCCTGGATTCGACAAGATTGTTACCAACCTGAAGGAAAAAGGCATCAACTGCGCAAGGTTTTCCGATATGACGAGTTTTTCAAAACATCTTACCGAACCTGTTGCCACTACCAGGGAAAAATCCCGGGCAGATAAAGTCATTGATATCAAAGATACGCAGAAGTGGTAATGCAGTTTTAGAATCCGGCTATTTTGTAAGTTAATTGGCTTAAAATCAGGCAGGCTTTCACAAGCTGTTTTTCTTCTGCTCATTCAACGCATTAAGAAATTCTGCAATATCCCACTCGCAGCCGCCGCAGCCCGAGAGAGCGCCTGTCCATCTTGAAATGGCATCGATATCCATTCCCTGTTCAAACAAGGCTTGAATGCTGCTTTTCTTGGTGCCGCTGCACTGACACATGACTTCATCTTCCGGGGCGGTGTTCATCATATCCATGGACATACGTTTACAGATGGCGCTTATTGTAACACCTTGTTTTTTGGCGTGCAGGCGGCGTTGATGAGAGCTGCAAACAGGCCATCTCGGTTTACAATGAGGCATGGGGTTCAGCGCATCATGCCGACTTCTGAGTACACTATTATTAACACTAGCCGGAATCATTATGTCAAAGCAGCAGACGCCCACCGATAAAACAGATGGCATGATATACGCACCCTGGGAGCGCACCTTTCAGCGTGTTCTAACGCCGTTTGAAGAGTTCATTCATCGCCAGACCACTAGCGGTTTGTTGTTAATGGGCAGCGCAATAATCGCGCTGTTTCTGGCCAACAGCTCTTTAGCTGAGGCATACCTGCATATTATCCATATGCCGGTGAATATCAGCGTGGGCGGCTGGTCAATCAACATGAGCCTTCACCATTGGGTCAATGACGGCTTGATGGCATTGTTTTTCTTTGTGGTCGGCCTGGAGCTGAAGCGCGAAATCATGGTGGGGGAATTGTCGGATATACGCCAGGCAGCGTTACCTATCATTGCGGCTATCGGCGGCATGGCATTCCCGGCGCTGATTTATCTGGCGTTTAACCCTGACGGCGATGCTGCCCGCGGCTGGGGTGTGCCTATGGCGACTGATATTGCATTTGCGGTAGGTGCATTGGTGCTGCTGGCGGGCAGGGTACCTAAAGCCCTGATCACGTTTCTTGTGGCGCTTGCCATTGCAGATGACCTGGGGGCGGTTCTCGTGATTGCATTGTTCTATACGCAGGATCTGGCCATTTACTGGCTGGCGGTTGCTGCCGGCTTGCTTGCATTGCTTTTTACATTCAATTTTGCCGGCATCAGGAAAACCATGCCGTACTTCCTGGTGGCGGTTTTATTATGGTATGCCTTGCTGCAGTCAGGTGTGCATGCCACGCTTGCCGGGGTGCTGGGTGCGTTTACGGTGCCGGCCAGGTCCAAATATGACCCCGGTTTGTTCATAGAGCGCATCAAAACGCAGCTTGCGTTATTTATGCATAGCCATCACCGGCATGACTCGCTGATGACCAATGAAAAACTTCACTCCATCGTAGACCAGCTGGAAGACGATGTGCGTGGTGTGCAAACGCCGCTGCAGCGCCTGGAACATATCTGGCATTTGCCGGTAGCGTTTATCGTGATTCCGATCTTTGCCCTGTTCAATGCGGGCATTCCCCTGCAGTTTAATTCGCCGGGTGAGACGTTTACGCACCCGGTCATGCTTGGTGTCATGTCCGGGCTGTTGTTTGGTAAATTTATAGGCATTACGGGCGCCTGCTGGCTGGCGCTGCGGCTGGGTTTTGGCCAGCTGCCGAGTGGAACGCGATTCAGCCAGATAGCCGGGGTGTCCGTGTTGGGAGGGATTGGATTTACCATGTCGATCTTTATTGCGGAATTAGGGTTCGCCGATCAGCCGCAATATTTGCTGATGGCGAAAACAGGAGTGCTGGCAGCGTCGCTGCTGTCCGGTTTGATTGGCTTCGTGTGGCTGTGGTGGCTGGGCAGAAGCAAGGGTTAAGTTGAGCGCCTGATTAATGATATGATTGGTTAAAAATATCAAGGCTTAACCCAAAAGCATCAAGCATGAAGCTCACCTTATATTCGCGCAATGATTTATTCCGAATGTCAGCTCTGGCATTATGTTATGCATTGCTGGCCAAGCTGGTGCTTACCGTATCTACGGCGAATGGCAATGCGACCATTTTCTGGATACCGGGAGGTTTTGCGCTGGCAGCCTTGCTGGTCGCAGGCTGGAAATTCTGGCCTGCTGTTTTTTCAGGCGCGGTTGCAGCCGGATTGATTGTGAATGACCCTCCGGCGGTTTCGTTTTTGCTGGCGGCAGGCAACACACTGGAAACGCTGCTGGCCTGCTGGATGTTTCATCAACTGCTGGGTGATAAACTCAAGCTTAAACAACCCCGCGATTTTGTCTACCTGGCTCTGGTCTCCATTGTCAGCCCTGTCATTAGTGCGCTGATTGGGCCTTTTACGCTATTAATAGCAGGTTATCTTACCTGGCAAACCATTGCAGGCAATATGTTTCACTGGTGGCAGGCCGATATGCTGGGGATTCTGCTCGGAACCCCACTGTTCCTGATCTGGCGCAGCTTTCCCCATAGCTGGTTTACAGGCAGGGGCTTGCTTGAAACTTTTACGCTGTTCTTTCTTACGCTATTTGCCGGCCAGGTTGCGTTCTTGAACTGGGCGCCCAACTCAGGCCAGATGGCATATGGATACTGGGTGTTCCCACTCGTGGTGTGGGGAGCCGTGCGCCGCGGCCAGCACGGAGCCTCGCTGGTCATCTGCATCAGTGCTATCCAGGCCTTGCTTGGCGCATCCCAGGGGAAAGGTTTGTTTGCCAATGACATTGCAGCTACCGGCTTACAGAACTTCTGGTTTTATATGCTTGCCCTTACTTTTGTCGGTATAGCGCTGGCGATTTTTGTCGAATCGCGCACAAGGGCAAAGGATGCGCTCAAAGATGCTGAAACCAAACTTAAAACAATCCTGAACACCATTCCTGACCTGGTATGGCTGAAAGACATTAACGGCGTATATCTTGGCTGCAACGCCCGTTTCGAGAAGTTTGTCGGCAAGAAAGAGCGTGAAATCATCGGCAGGACCGATTATGACTTTTTTGATCAGGAACTGGCTGATTCTTTCCGCAAGAATGACCTTGAAGCGGTTAGCAAGGGTAGCCTGAATGTCAATGAGGAGGTGGTTACATTTGCAAGCGACAATCACCAGGAAACGCTGGAAACGACCAAAACCCCGATGTACGACCATCTGGGTGAGCTGGTTGGTATATTGGGCGTTGGTCACGACATCACTAAACGCAAGCATTCAGAGTCCGAGATCAAGAATTATGCCAATTATGACCAGTTAACCCAGCTGCCGAATCGCCGCCTGTTTCATGACCGGCTAGAGCAGGAGATCAAAAAAGCCCAGCGCGATTCCTGTCATATTGCGCTGCTGTTCATTGACCTAGACCGGTTCAAGGAGGTCAATGATACGCTGGGACATAAAGTGGGGGATGAGTTGCTTGTGGAAGCGGCGGCTCGCATCAAGCTATGTGTGCGTGATTACGATACGGTTGCACGTCTTGGCGGCGATGAGTTTACGGTGATCTTGTCTGAATTGCAGAGTGTCTCGGGTATCGGGCGCATTGCGCAGGACATCATTAACCAGCTGACACGCCCCTTTATTTTAAATGACCGTGAAGTCTATATTTCTGCCAGTATCGGCATTGCGATCTACCCGGACGATGCCTCTAATGCCATCGACCTGATCAAGCAGGCAGACCAGACCATGTATGCGGCAAAAAATGACGGACGAGGCTGTTTCCGCTTCTTTATCAATGCCATGCAAGTGGCTGCGGAGCGGCGCATGCAGTTAAGCAGCGACCTTCGCAACGCCTTGGGGACAGGCCAGTTCAGCGTGCATTACCAGCCTATCGTTGACCTGGCGAGCGGCAATATTCATAAGGCTGAAGCCTTGCTGCGCTGGCATCATCCTGAACATGGTGATATTGAACCATTCGAATTTGTTCCTATTGCCGAAGATAACGGCATGATCCGCGACATCGGCGACTGGGTCTTCACGCAGGCGGCAATGCAGGTAAAACGCCTGATATCGGAGCATGGGCTTGATTTTCAGATCAGCATCAACAAATCCCCAATCCAATTCATGCGCGATGACCGCAGTTATGATCACTGGATCGAAAAGCTCCGTGAGATGGAGCTGCCTGGGCGCTCTATTGTTGTGGAAATCACGGAGCGGTTGCTGATTAATAACGATGCCAAGGTTAACAAAAAACTGCGTGCGTTTCATGAGGCCGGCATGCAGGTGTCAATTGATGACTTTGGAACCGGTTATTCATCACTGGCTTACCTGATAAGATTCGACATTGATTACCTCAAGATAGATTATTCGTTCATCAGCAATCTGGCTCCCGAGGCTGCAGAGTTCGCATTATGCGAGGCAATTGTGGTGATGGCGCACAAGCTGGGCGTGAAAGTGATTGCAGAAGGCGTGGAAACTGAACAGCAGTGCGATCTGCTGAAGAAAATCGGGTGCGACTATGCTCAGGGCTATTTATTTTCCACGCCACTGCCGCCAGATCAATTCGAGGCGCTACTGTTAGAGCGCTCTTGAGTCGAGGTTTTTTTACAGCCGGTGCATCGCATCCGCCACTTACAGCAGTGTTTAGCTTCCTGAACCCAGAGTTTCCCCTCGTGTATTGACCATATTCCGACTTGTTTAAATATTGCCTTCCAGAACTTCTGGCCGGGTATGGTGACAGGCTTCTTTATGCCGTGTTTCTTGCGGATGCCATTTTGTGCAGAAGTGTTAATCCATGCGGCAATCAGGGCATTTCTTAATTAAAATAAATGTGATGGAAAAAGCGCTTTAGCACTAGCCTGAAAAATAAATTCATGCTCAAATGCGTGTTAAATAATAGAGTCAATTTTAATCAATAAACAAGACTCAAATGGGAGTTCTCTATCGTGTTTCGCCATTCAATCCATATCGATCTGCCGCTGCATGTGTGCTATCCGGGCCTGTGATGAAGCCTGTTTTCCGAAACCCGCAGAATGTGAAAAGCTTGCTTTGTGCATAGAAAGTGCATGAAACGCATGATGAATGATGCATGTTTGTGGTCAAGAACAAAAGCAAAGGCTGAGTAAGCTTGAAATTACTCAAAAGAAAGAATTCAATCGTTCGTCATTTGATTGCGACCATTCTGGTTCTGGTTACGGTTCTTTTGACAGGCCTGGGTGTTTTAATTGATCGTCATATCAGTAGTCAGGAAACGGACTCACTGACTGTTTCCCATCTGGATTTGGCGGATAGCCTGGCAAGCAGCTTGAGTACTGCATTATGGGACGCTGATTACACCCAGCTTGATGCAATTGCCGTGAACACATTCAGCAATGCCGATGTGCATGGCATTGCCGTTCAGACCCATCAGCAAGAGTTCACCTGGGTCAGGAATGAAGCTGGAGACATAGAGAATTTATCGCATCCGGTTTACCCGAAAGGATTGATCGCACAAAATCGCGTGATCACATCACATTCCCAGGTAGTAGGCACGGTGACGCTGTATTTCACATCGAAATGGGTGGATCAGGACATCAGGAAAACCCGGTGGTTTATAGTTGGAGCGATCGCCTTGATTGACCTGTCATTAATGATCGGATTGTATATTGCGCTCAAGTGGACAGTTCTCAAGCCATTGCTAAGACTTGAGAACTATGCAAAATACCCCAAGAGCGAACATTCGAAAGATGCCTTGCTCAATGCGCCTTTTTTTGTCGGTGAGCTGGCCTCGCTGCGAGAATCCCTGTTGGAGATGGTGAGTGACGTCCGAAAAAAGAATGATGCCCTGATTCAATCTGCGGACCGTATGAAAAAACTGATCGAGTATTTTCCGATACCGATTGCACTGATCAATGACACTGCGATTTGCTACCTGAACGATGCTGCAACCAGAACATTCGGTTATCAGGAAGATGATCTGGCCAGCTTCGAGAAATGGTTTTTGAAAGCCTATCCGAATGCAGGGTACAGGCATCTGGTGCTTTCCAAACTGGAATCGGATTTAAGCAATGC
>Ga0066408_1000251_pt1 | contig 11967 bp, 7 predicted proteins | sample LakWasMet10_HOW4_2_FD_59495 | JGI IMG/M metagenome (GOLD analysis project Ga0066408, IMG submission 59495) | Freshwater sediment methanotrophic microbial communities from Lake Washington under simulated oxygen tension - Sediment Metagenome 10_HOW4 | ecosystem: Environmental > Aquatic > Freshwater... | reverse complement strand
CTACATTGCCAGCCGGAATTCGGGGCGAGTCACATCAGCGATCCAGTCGTTTGACCGCTCTAAGATGTGCATTACAACCAACAGCGGTCGACTCTATTTCTTAGTGGGGCCGCCCGGTTTTAACCCCGGTATTGAACATGTTTGGTTGAACTGGAAAATACGTTACCAAATTCGTGAAGAAGTTGACGTAACGAATCAATATTGGCGTCTGCATTAACAATACTATTAAAAGTTAGGGGTAAATCAACATACTGGATTTTTTACTTGTCGGGCAGTAGTCGACCCCTAGCGGTCATTGGTCATTGGTCATTGGTCATTCGCTTTCGTGAATGTCGGCTCGCAGTTCATTTTGCTGACAGTCAAATTTCTGGCATTTGGAATTCCAAAATAACTTGTATTTAGTTTGTACCTATAAGTATTTGTACGTATTGTGCATTTAGTTTGAAGTGATAAAGTTTTTTAACGGTTGGAATTGAGGGAGATGAGGCATTTTGGGATTATTTATTTTCGTCAGCTGAAACTATCTGCTAATCCGCCGTAATGCTGTTCCAAATACGATCAGAAGTTGGAAAAGCACCCTGTACTCGGCTATGTGCTGAGAGTCATCTGATTTATTTAACTTAAGAGGAGCTTACCTTTTATGAAAATAAATATTCCCACATTGAATGCCCAGCAGGCAAACATCGAAACCATTGATATCGGACAGGTCGTAATAGGCCCTATAACCGTTGGTAATCTGACGCTCAGCAACGCAGATTTCACTATGTCGGCTGCTAAGGGTGTGTTGTCTGACGTGAAGGTTAGTATTTCTATTGATATCTCGGTTGAGTGGCACGTTCATGTCGGACTACCGGATGGGATTCCTGACATAGATATCGGTGATACATATGATCTCGGCTCGATTGGTTTCGGACCGATAAGCATCGGCAACGTTGTGATACCGGGGCTCAATAATATCAAGCTGAATATTCCAAGCCTTACGGCTCAAGATATTACTTCTGCACCGAGCAGTCCTGTGACCATACAATTGAAAAAAGTTACCGGGGATACTATCAATGCGGCTAATTTTACTTTGCCATCGGCAGGTTTTTCCCTCGCCGGCATAGCGCTTACCTCAGCTCAGGCTAACGGCCTTGAGGTTCCAACCGCGAACTTAAATCAGGCAACAATCCGACATCTCCACGGCGAACCTTTGCAAATTCCCTCGTTCGAGCTCGGCAATTTGAATGTGGCGGCTGCCCAGATACCTGAAATAAGCAGCTCAGCCCCCCTTGATATACCTGCTATTTTGCCAACCCAGTCGCCAGGCTTCGACGCAGGCATATTGAGGCTGTATCTGCACCTAACTCCGTCGGCGCTTATGCATATCGACCACATGGAAATCACTAATGCAAACGCCAGCGCCACAGTCAATAATGTCGTGCTGAATAACGTGACTCTTCCGTATGATGTTATGAATCTCAAACTGTCCGATATCGGAATAAATACCTTAACAATTCCTTCAATCAATATTGCCTAATGGGGGCGAAGATGGACACTAAGGATACTGCCAAAGTTGTGATGGTTCCGGTAAAGCGGTATGACATCAACCTCTCGCTCGATGACATACTCATCCCTCTTACTAAAACCGTAAATAATATTACCGCTACAAAACTCCATCTAGGGGAAGATGTTGCGCCACATTTTCTAAAGTTTCACGATCTCGTTACTCAGCTTCATGAGGTTGTCACACTGATAAATCGGATTGACCCGAGTCTATTGGCCTCACATCCTGCGGAGACACCCAAAGAAAATAAATAAACTGATGCGTGAACAAAATGGACTTGCGGCGCCCCGTGATTTGATAAGAATATGGGGAAAAGAAAATTGATTGTGATTTTGTGACATTTTTAAAGGCCTGCTATCGAAAGTATGTTCGGCAAGCTTATGAGATTGGGTCCGGTGTGCAGAAACGAGAAGAGCTGATACACATTTTACATGTATCAGCTCGTTTACTCTACACTACAAATGCAGTGTGCTATTTTCCGTCGTCGATGATGATTGATGTTGCATAAGTTACACCATTTAGGATGTATCCTTTGTTTGCATCCGCATCATATCCAACTACTGGCGCTTTTGCTTTACCTTTGTAGGTTACTTTTGCGCAATCCAGCAATGTGACTACCTTACTACCAATGGTCAGTTGTTTACCATTAACAGCAGTCAGTTTTGCGTGAATATCCTGCGCTGATTTTGCACCTGCTGGTACGCTGCAAGTCAACGGCGCTGGTGCAGCAGGGGTCACACAAGTGTTAGTCGCGGCATCCAAAACCTGTGGAGATACACAAACAGGAACAGGAGTTATGCAGGTGTTTGTGGCTGCATTACGCACTTGTGGAGCAGCACAAACTACTGGCGGAGTGACACACGTATTGCTTGCGGCATCCAATACCTGAGGTGCTACACAAACAGGAACAGGAGTGACACACGTGTTAGTAGCTGCATCGCGCACTTGTGGAGCAGCGCAAACAACTGGAGCAGGTTTAACTGTAACCGTTGTTGGAATACACCACATCGGCGTACCGTTCAAACCGCCTTGAGCTTGGCCATAAGTCCCTGTATAGCTAATTAGACCGCCAACTGGAAAAGAACCGTTAGTCAATCCTTGCAAGAAGCTATAAGTAACGCCAGTTTGCGGGACAGCAACGTTAGTCGTTGGAGTTCCAACGTAAGCCGCACTCACTAGTGTGCCATCAAAAGCAATCATCTTTGTCAATCTAGCGGTCACACCCAAGATTGTTTCATCAGTGCCTGAGCAGGCTTGTGCCACAGGTGCTGGATCAATAACCAAAGTTACCGTGGTGTTGCTACTTTGTCCGTTGTTGTCATTCACTGAAATTGACACAGTGTAAGTACCGGCTAAGGTTGGAATACCCACGAGTGTGTTAGTCGCATCCAGAGATATTCCTAGTGGAAGTCCGGAAGCAATGACTGTATAGGGACCAACACCTCCTGCAATATCAACCCGAATTGGTAAACCACCAGCAGCCAAATCCGCAGCACTAGGAGAATATTCCACACCTGCTGGACTGCTGTATGGGTTGGGTAAATAAACACTTAAACCTGGTGCAATTGCAGCAACGTTGGCAACGCAATGTTTAGTTGCATTATTAACAGTACCAGAATAGGTCAACAGATTATTCGCAGCAAACGCATCAGCAGCCGTTAACGGAGCCGTGAAGGTCACAGTTGCAGGCAGATCAACAGTTATGCCATTGTTTGCAACGCCACCACTAATTTCTGCGGAAGTAACTGTAGCGCTACTCATAATGCCGTTATTGCCTGTACAAGCGACTGGAGCCGGTATCACTGGTGGAACTACCACCGGCGCTTTACTGACAACTAAGCTTGAACTGGCTGCGTTTTGAGTGAAGCCCAAACTGTCTTTAACAGACATGATAATTGGAAATGTTCCATCTACGGTTGGCGTGCCTGCCAAAGTATCATTAACAATACTCAAACCCGCTGGAACAGCACTGACTGTAGAGTAAGTTTTTGTACCGTACCCACCAAGGACTGAGAAAGGATAAACATAAGCTGATCCAACCGTTGCGGGATTGAACGCTACGTTGAATGCCATTGCTGAATCCGCAATGTCAATCGCCGTTGAAGCTGAAATAGTTGTCTGATTAGTCAGATCATTTGCAGTAATAGTCAACGGAAAACTACCCACAACAGTGGGTGCACCACTAATAGTCACTTTGCTTCCAACAGTTGCGTAAGTCAAACCGTCAGGTAAACCAGTAATAATAACCTCAAGTGTATCTGCCGCAACAATCGGAGTCACGTCAAATGTGCTGGTATAGGTTTGACCGACAATTCCACCTGCAATAGAGGCGTTAATGGTTGGTGCGATGGGCAGTGGTGGCGCTGGCGGAATGACTCCGTCAAAGTTCACACCGACCATTTGCGCGCCCAAATACTTACCTACAGTCGATGGCGGCGTGGGGCTTCCAGAGGTATCGACACCGGTTATGGCCTCGTGTGTTTCAGGATCAAACGCACCATTGTAGGCGTAGTATTCAAAACGGTAAGCAATACCAACTGCACCTGGATCAAGTGCAACACCAGTCAAATCAATGGTGCCGTTCGCTCCGCCACCTGTTGCATTAGCATCGTATTGTAGCCGTTGCCATTCGATTTGGGTTTGGGCGTTCTGCATCAACGCATTATTACCCATCAGGTCTTCAACAGCGATATTATTCATAAAGCCCGTTGCTGTAACTTTAACCCAGCGTGGCTCACCAAACTCATAAGCGTTAGGCGCAGGTGCGGCCATAACGGCATGAATAGCGGCGGCCGGTGGTTGGATAACGGCAGCTGGTTGCGGTGCGATGTTAATCTGTACGTTTGGCACAGTGGCTTCAACTGGCACAACATTCAAATTACCTGGAGTCGGTTCAACCAACCAATGATAACGAACGACCGGAGTTGGCACGTAAGTACTGACACCAAAATGATCACATGGATAATTTGGGCCATAGCCGTTTGGGCCTGGAGCGCCAAGTGGCCAGCAGCTATCTCTTGGCGATACCGGCAACGTTCCTGATGGGGTTGATTTGGTCAAATCCTTATAGGTGACGCGGACACCTGTTGCTGTAGTGCTAACGACAGGAGCACCATATCGTTCCATGCCCGGCCAACGATTGGCCGCGCCAAATAATGATGAAATATCACTTTTCTGGATTCCATCAATCTCAATTTCAAAACCATGAGCTACCTGACCGGTATCATTAATAACATCAAAGTTTGCCAATGGGCCATAAGTACCAGCAGTTGCAGTTAGCGAAAAGGCAAGCAGTGTTGCCGCCAAAGGTAGTTTCATAGATCCTCCTATTTTTGAGGTTGATAAAAATACTGCTGAAGAAACAATAGTCAGCAACATGAGAACACGGTGAAGCATCCCTTCGCCATACGAAAATAAATTCAACCTTAAATTAAATTCGAGTTAAGGATCGACGGATGATTAGATCAGCTTTAGCCCTAACAGTTTTACGGCAAACTGTTTAACAGGCTGAAAATGTTTGTATTGTTTTTTGCACAATTAAAAACAAGAAAGGACCTGTCGGCCCTTTCTGTTCAAACAATGTATTGATTATTTGCCATCATCAACAATCAAGGAGGTGCTGTAGTTAATACCATTAATGGTATAACCACTCTTCACTTCTGCATCAAATCCAATCCCGAAAGTAGTAGCTGTACCCTTGTAAACTACTTTAGCGCAGTCGGGTATAGTGACTACTTTTGTTCCGATTGTGATGTTGCCAGCTCCAGTTGCAGTGATAGCTGCATGAACGGTAAAGCTCTTTGAACCAGCTGGTTTAGTGCAAGTTTGACCAGTCACTGCCGAACTACTGATAACAATAGAACTTTTAACTTGTTTACTTGTACCCAGCAAATTAGTCGCTGTTAAGGTAACAGGATAGGTACCGGCAGTCGTTGGTGAACCAACTATTTGATTGCCATTTAAAGCTAAACCAGCAGGAAGACCAGTAGCTGTGAAGTTGAATGGACCGTAACCCGTTGCAGACAAATTCGCAGTGTAGGCTGTATTGACCGTGCCCCCTGGTAAACTCGGTGCAAAGCCAATGCTTTGATCGACAACAGTCAATTTCAATAATTTTGAAATTGAAATACCCTGCGCGTCAACTGCTGTAATGGTAACGTTACTAGCCCCCAGAGTTGTCGGAATACCAGTGACATTCACACCATCAAAGCCCAAGCCGACGGGTAAACCATTTACTGTCACATTGTAAGGCGCAACACCTAAAGTGATGGTTACCGGAGTTGAATACATCAATCCTGCGGTAGCATTTGGTAATGATGAAGTTGCAATAGTGACGCCACTAATAACCGCTGTACAGCCTGGTGTACTTGCGGCTGCGTTGGTTGGAACAAGCGCATACGCTTCCGTAAGCCCATTATGACTACCTGCTCCGACAATCACGCCGGCGTCATTGATCGAAAATACGTTATCAATATTATCTGGGGTATTAACCAGCGCCGGAACGACATTAGCATCTAATAAACAGTTTTGACCATTGAGTGAATTAGGCGCATCGGGTATAAAAATGGAAGAATGAGTTCCATTGGTTGCTCCATTAATCGTAACCCAACCATTATTATTAACGTGAACACCCTCACCATCCCCTAAAGTAACGGTGGTTCCGGTATTCAAATCGTGCAGACGGGCAATGCGAGGAGAAACAGCATCTGCTGTGCTAACACCCGTCACTAAACCCGCATTATTAATGCCCTCAGCGAAAGACCATCCGGAGTTTGCAGCTAAAGAAAAACCTGGAATCGGCTTGCTGGTATTACCTTGCCAAACAACTGCGCTTTCAGCAACGGCGAAATTATTCCCATATCCGACCACAACACCCGAATCATTGATAGATAGAGGGAAAACCATATCCGCTGGATTGCCATCTGCCAGGACCGGTTGAACTAATGAAGTCATTTGAGCCTGACCGGGCGTATAAAGATAAGCGATTTGCGGTAAAGCCGCATAAGGATCCATCAAATAACCGGCAATCAAACCAGAAGAATTAATATCGGCAGCAGAATCGATATAACCCGGAGTCGTGGCTAAAGGAGCCGGGGCCTGTAGCATCAGACTATTGGCAGTATTGGTATCGTAATAGAAGGAATGCTGTGTTGCGCCAAAATTGGTATCCGGCGTTCTGGCCCAGCCAACTACTAGACCGCTGTCGTTGATGGCACTAGGGTTGTTAATATCAGGGCAAAGACCGGGCGATACTCCAATACAGGGTTCGTACTGTGCATTTGATAATTCTGTATTGATAACTCCAGCTGGTGTCCAGACAGCGCTATGCGACCAAGTAAGCCCTTCTGAAATATACCCAGTAATCCAACCCTTGTTATTAATATCCGTCGCGATGCTTCTTGTCGATGCAGTGGGGGGATTGGCTGTATTCCCAAAGCCTAACCATATTAGATTATAAGTTGGAACCGCAGCAAAAGCTGGCAATGTAGCTGCAAAACCGGTGACGTAAAGTAATGCTTTTATAGCCTGATTAAGATTCAAGATGTTTTCCTCTGTATTTTTTAAACAAAGAAGTAAATTCTTCCGAATTGGAATATGAATTTACCGCGCAGGAATTGAGCGTTGAATAACGTGAACCAATTCCAAAAATTGTAAAAATTTAAACAGTGAAAACAGGCGGCGCGCGGGGGGAGGCTAGATTGAAAAATCGAGATCGTTTGATGGGGTCCGTTTGAACAACAAAAGCACACGGTATTTCTTGCAATGCAGAAAAAAGCAGTACAAATGATAAAGCGATAAAAATTTGTAAAGTATCGTTAGATAAATAACGTCGTTGATTTTCTTTTACACCGGCACTGACGGAAATGATTTCACCTTCGTGATAAAAAGGCGCAATCATCACTGAACCATTTTCAAGCAAAGTATCAATTTGCTCAAATTCTGGTAAATGAAATGATGAGCTCAAGTTCGTTCCATCATTTTTATGCGCATGAATCAGCGGTGCAACTAACTGTAGCAGCACTAAAAAAATCATGAAGGAAAGACGAACTTGAGAAATCATAAGAAATAATGGTTGAATCAAATGAACTCAGATAATTTGATTCAACCATTTAATAGAAGAAATCTATAAAAGTCTACATATTTACCAGTAGTTTTTTAATTGGCGAATTCAAACTAGAAGAATTATTTACACTTTTTAGAAAACGGTAAATGCGGGTTTTAAGCTGTAATAATAAAACTATTTTTCGATTAGCAAAAATTTAGCAATTTTGAACGACCAGACGTTACTTAAAAAGTTTAATCTTATCGGCCCACCTGCCATTCATTTCTTTGGTCCTGATCAGCAAAAGCGCACTACTGCTCGGGTCATTGGCTATATGAAAGCTGAACAATTTCTGCTTCAAATTAGGGCGGCTCAATAATTCACTAACCAAACAGCTGAAGATCTCTAGCTTGTCTTTCAATGAGTGTAATACAGAGCCATCCTTTATAATCCACATTGAATTGTGATTAATCAAAATAAGGATAAGCTCCATATCCATGCTGAATATGCTCCGTTTCTTGTCCGCCCCTCCCGATGTTAACCTTATTTACGTTGATTCTTACAACCCTACATGGGTTACTGTGTCAGTGCTTCTGGCCATCATCTCTTCCTACGCGGCCCTGAAAGCGTCTTCACGCATTGAGCATCAATCTGATACGGCTTCAAAACTGACGTGGACATTAATTAGTACGTTCATATTAGGGGTCGGAATCTGGTCAATGCATTTCATCGGCATGCTGGCTTTAAGCTTGCCCTGTAACATCCATTACGATCCGTTCATCACCCTGATGTCGATGCTTCCTAGCCTCCTGGCCAGCGGTGTTTCCTTGGGTGTAATCTGGCATCATGGCACCAGATCGCTTCCGCCATGGGGTGCTAGCCTCTTGCTTGGCACTGGCATTGGCATCATGCACTATACCGGTATGGCCGCCATGCGACTGGATGGCTTCGTGGGTTATAACCCTTACTTGTTTACACTATCAATAATAGTGGCCATCGCCCTGTCTTACCTTGCATTACGAGTAAAAGGTCAAGAGGTTAATCCGAATACAAGGCACCATCTGCTCGTTGCGGTGATCTTGGGTAGTGCGGTCTCAGGAATGCACTATACGGCAATGTCCGCGGCCTATTTTGTCAGGGGCCCTATCTCTATTGAAATTCCGCCCACTGATTTAACCAGTAATACCTTAGCCATCCTAATTGCCTTAACGACAATTTTTCTTGCATTAACAGGATTGGTTCTGGCTGCTGTTTCAAGTAATAGAGAAGTGACTAAGCAGCTTCGTGACAACGAGCAACGTTTGAAGATTGCAACCGATTCCGGTCAGGTCGGCATTTGGGATTTTGACTTGCAAACCAATGCTCTGATCTGGGATGAGACCATGTTTAACTTGTATAGGGCGCGCAAGGAAGATTTTTCTGGGGCTTATGATGCCTGGTTAACACGACTCCATCCAGAAGATATGGCAGCAGCCGAAGCCGCCCTCCAAGACGCGATTGCAGGCCGCCGAGAGTTCGCAACTGAGTTTCGTATCATTGGTCCTGATGGAGAAGTTCACTATATCAAAGGACATGCTCATGTGATCAGGGACAAAACGGGTAAGCCATTACGCCTCATAGGCACTAATTGGGACAATAGCGACCATGCCATGACCCAGCAACAGTTAAAATTTGCCCATGCGGCGATTAACAAAAGCAGGAGCTCATTTTTCTGGGTTAACAGTAAAGGTAAGCTCATTGATATCAATGATTGCACCTGCCAAAACCTTGGCTATCATCGTGAGGAATTGATTGGTCAGTCTCTTTGGTTATTCGATCAAAGTTTTCCTGCTGAGTCATGGCCTAAACAATGGGCGGATCAAAAACACGCAGTGACACGCACCTTTGACTCCTTGCATCTGCACAAAAATGGCTCTGTTTTTCCGGTAGAGATCACAGCTAACTTCATCAAGGTTGATGGCGAGGAGTACTGTTTTTTCTTTACCCACGACATTACCGACCGCAAAGCGGCCGATGCACAAATTAAACAACTCGCCTTCCATGACCCGCTCACCTTGTTACCCAACCGCCGGTTATTGGAAGAACGACTCAAGCACAGCATCAATGTGGAGCGACGTGAAGGCAAGCAATTGGCATTGCTGATGCTTGATTTGGATCATTTCAAGGCGGTCAACGACAGTCTTGGTCATCAGGCCGGTGATGAATTATTGCAGCAAGTGGCTGTACGGATAACAGAAAGACTGCGAGAGGTCGACATCGTCGCTCGTTTAGGAGGTGATGAATTTACTATATTACTGGAAGATATTTCCCAACCTGAAGATGCCGCACGGGTCGCCGATGAAATCATAACCTGTTTAACAAAACCCTTTAGCCTGAGTCAATGCGACCATATCCAGATTGGGGCCAGCATTGGTATCAGTCTGTATCCACTGCACGGAAGCAATCCAGACATCCTGATGGATCATGCCGATGCCGCACTGTACCAAGCTAAAGATGCTGGACGCGGCTGTTTTGCTTATTTTTCTGAAGAATTAACACTGGCTGCCCAAGAACGCATCGCCTTGGAAATACGACTACGCCGGGCGATTGAGCAAAATGAGTTACGGGTATTTTATCAACCGCAAATGGATATTTTGAGCGGCCGCATCGTCGGTGCCGAAGCCTTGGTACGCTGGCAAGACCCGATCAACGGCTTACTTTCACCGATATATTTCATCCCGGTTGCAGAAGAATCAGGGTTAATCATGGGTATCGGGGAATGGGTATTACGTGAAACCTGTCGACAAGGTCGACAATGGCTGGATGCTGGCTTACCGCCTATCACCTTGGCGGTGAATGTTTCCCCGCACCAATTTCGGCGCAGCAACCTGAGTCAATTGGTAGCTACTGTGTTAGCTGAAACTAATTTCCCCGTTCATCTACTGGAATTGGAAATCACTGAAACCGGTTTGATGGAAAATCAAGATCATGCGTCCGCTATTTTAAATAGCCTGCGGGCCCAAGGCTTACGTCTTGCCATTGACGACTTCGGTACCGGTTATTCCTCCCTTGCGGCACTGAAGCATTTCCCTCTGGATGTGCTTAAAATTGATAAGAGTTTTATTGACGAGATTCCATTTAATAATGACGACATGGAAATTGCAGCGACGATTATTTCGATGGGACATACCTTGGGGTTTAAAGTCTTGGCCGAAGGGGTTGAGACACCCGAGCAACTGGCATTTTTAAGGGAACATGGTTGCGATACTTATCAAGGTTTTATCAAAAGCTGCCCGATACCTGCGGAAGAATTTGTCGAATTAGTGCAGCATCAATAGTGGTACTTAAGCCTGATGGCGCGAAAATCCTGTTTGAGTCTAATTATTTAACTGCGACAAATTGTCGCAGTTTTGATAGACAGTAGAATTTATTTCAAATACAATCTTACCCGTTGAGCCAGATTGCCTTGATTCAAAAGGGTCGGCATCTCTCAATAGGAGGGGGTAAGCGACCAGTACTAGGGTAATAAAACTATAATAATCGCTAGAAATTAAACTACCATTTTAATGGTAGTCATCCACAATAAAATATAATAAATACCGGATGAGGCCCACTTATAGTGGGCTTTTTTATGCGTGTGTATTTTTGGTCAGTTATCCAACAGGTCGATTGTGCATAGCCAACCGTTTTCAAGTTCAAAGCTATTTTGCTTAGGCCTTTCTTGTCCCTCTCACCCTAGCCAACGACACAAATTCTTGATAAGGCCAGTTGAAGGGGAATCGTTGCACAAGGCTATCTTTTGGTAAATCAATTAACTAAGCGGCAATAATATAATCGGCTGCTATAGGAATAAGACCTGCCAATCAAAAAACTATTTTGAAATATTTTCAATGACTGGTTGTGGCCGTTTGGTTGAGGTCGCCAACGGCGGCTTTGTGGCCCTCCAGTTCCAGAATCTGGCTTCGGCCGACTGGCGGCTTTGGAGAAGCGAGAGTGGCAAAAATGGGGCGACTACTGCCCGACAAATTAAATGCAGTATGTTGAGTCCCGCAAGGTGAGTAATAGTAGGTCATTACTTTTATTGAAAACTACGCTAGGTAGCATGCAGCTTGCCATTTTAAATATAAAATGCCGCATTACCTCCTAACTAATTTTTAATGGTATTAAATTTTCAATCTTAAATTAATGTAGACGCCAATACTGGTAGGTCACATCAACTTCTTCCCGAATTTGGTAGCGTATTTTCCAGTTCAACCAAACATGTTCAATACCGGGGTTAAAACCGGGAGGCCCAACAAGGTAATAGAGTCGACCGCTGTTGGTTGTAATGCACATCTTTGAGCGGTCAAACGACTGGATCGCTGATGTGACTCGCCCCGAATTCCGGCTGGCAATGTAG
>Ga0066408_1000244_pt1 | contig 12230 bp, 8 predicted proteins | sample LakWasMet10_HOW4_2_FD_59495 | JGI IMG/M metagenome (GOLD analysis project Ga0066408, IMG submission 59495) | Freshwater sediment methanotrophic microbial communities from Lake Washington under simulated oxygen tension - Sediment Metagenome 10_HOW4 | ecosystem: Environmental > Aquatic > Freshwater... | reverse complement strand
CCGAGAGCTTCGTGTCGGTACTGATTTACCTGATGAATTTTAATTAACCGGAGAAACTTATGTCGTCCAAATCTGGATAGCCGGTTTCGTTTCAATCCTCAAGTGCCAACAACTTAAATCACCAGTAGTAAAACCAGATCCTGCAATTCCAATCGTTCCCCCAGTTTCCAAAGATTTTGATGGCGATAATAATGGCGGTAAAGGTGGGAAAATTGACATCCTCGCTTGATAGCTAGTGGTTCAAACGAATCTTACAGTTACTGATAATTAGTGACTGTCAGGTAAAATTTATCACAACAATTCTCAACGATAAATTATGCGAACTCTCTGCCTATTAGTTCTGATACTTATTTCAATAGTTGAGATTGGCCCCATTCCTATTACTCCCATTGTGTTAATTTGGATTGTAGTATTTCGGCCTATTTGGTTTTATGAACTGGTGGTCAAGATTTATGGCAAATTTAACCATAGATAACCCAGCGGGCTTATTTTTATCGTGAAATGTCGGGGGTAAAATAAACTTGCCAATCTGTGTAGCGAATCACTAAGAAAATGTCGCAAATGTAACTGAAACCTGCCGCTCATTGCCTCATGTTTTCAGCTAGTTGAATGTCGCATAGTGGCCGACTGCCGCTAGTCGCGAAAGTCTGTCACCATTACAAAGCTGACAGACCAGCAAATACTTTGTTTATTCGATATAGGGTCTATACCTCTTCGGCGTTTGAGTCTGTGTTTTATTTCATGAAAAATTGGTACAAAGACGCGACTAACGTAGAATCGCGTCAAAAACCACTCAGTTGGGATGATTGAGTCTAATTTATTACAGTTACCTACCATGATGGAATCACTCCAGATATACCTAATGATCGGCGGATTGCTTCTATTCGCCGTCTTGATAACACTGACAATTGTATTGTTAAAAGTAAATAAACTTCTAAATGGAAATACTGATGCCACCTATAAGGAATTGACTCGATTATTACTAAACAATGAAGCCAGCCTAATCAATGGCTTTTCGGAATCGAGAAAAGAACTCAGGGAAGTGAGTACCGAAAATCGGCGTGAAATCCAAGACGTTTTTAAAAATCTGCAAGACACGCTACTCAAACGTATTTCTGAAAACAGCGCGATACAAATTCAGCAACTCAGCTCGTTTAAGGCCGCATTGAACGAACTTTCCGAAAAACTAATCAACAATTCCAACGAGTTTAAGCAAAGTGTTTCGCAATCATTTCATACAACCAGCGAAGCACTTAACAATAAACAGGACGAGTTTCGGGATAAAATACTGGAAAGACTCAATGCTTTTGAAGGCGTCATAAAAAATGATGCCAAGGAAAATCGCGATGAATTAACCGCCAGCCTGAAATCATTTGAAGGCAAATTTTCTGAAGGGATTAAAGAATTTAACGAACAATTGCGCATTCGCTTTTCAGATCTAAACAAACAACAGTCTGAAGCTAATGAGCAAGCAAAAAACAGTATTCTGGACATCCGTCAAACCATAGAAAATCAATTAAAAGCCATACGCGAAGACAATACCCAACAGCTTAACGAAATGCGTAAAACAGTTGATGAGAAATTGCACGACACCTTGGAAAAGCGGTTGGGAGAATCATTTAAACAAGTCAGTGACCGCCTGGAGCAAGTTCATAAAGGCTTGGGTGAGATGCAAACCTTGGCCATTGGCGTTGGTGATCTTAAAAAGGTATTGTCCAACGTCAAAACACGCGGGATATTGGGTGAGTATCAATTGGGTAATATCCTTGAACAAATCCTGTCGCCTGATCAATACGCCGTCAATGTCGCCACCAAACAAGGCAGTCGCGGCAACGTCGAATTTGCGATTAAATTACCGGGGCATGCGGACGAAAAAACCGTCTGGTTGCCGGTTGATTCAAAATTCCCGTTGGAAAGCTATCAAACCTTACTTGCCGCCTGGGAAGACGGCAACATCGTCACCATTGATGCCGCACAAAAATTACTGTTAAAAGCGGTAGAAAGTTTTGCCAAAGACATTAGCAGCAAATACATCGACCCACCGCATACCACCGATTTTGCCATCATGTTTTTGCCGATTGAAAGCTTGTACGCAGAAATATTGCGCCATCCCGAACTGTTTGAACGTCTGCAACGCACCCATCGCATCACCATTACCGGCCCGACCACCTTGTCTGCCTTGTTAAATAGCCTAAGCATGGGTTTTAGAACTCTGGCCGTGCAAAAACGTAGCAGCGAAGTCTGGAAGGTGCTTGCAGAAGTCAAAACTGAATTCGTCAAATACTCTGAGCAATTGGCCACCGTTCACAAACACATAAATTCAGCGTCCACTACCTTGGAAACCCTACAAACGACCCGTACCAAGGTCATGGAGCGTAAGCTTCGCGGAGTTGAAACGTTAGATACTGATACGCCTTTGCTACTGATTGATGAATAACCACTTTGGATGATTCAGGTAGATATCAAATAAAAATCACGCTGAATTGTGATCATATTTCTTGATCGCGATAGGCAATATTGGCAATAACTGGAGCTGTAATGGATTTTATCAATTTAGAAAACCTGAAAACCTATCCGCATTTATGGGTTTTGGGTTCGTTCATTGCTATTTTATTCTTGTTTTTTCTTGTCAAATTCTGCGGATCTTGGTATTTCATAAACAAAGATTTGCGGCAGGCGATAAAAAGGCTTCAAAATCTGAACGGCGACGGTCAAGCAACCAATGTAGAGTTGATCGGCAAACAAATCATGACCTCGCCAAAACTCAGTCATTGCTGGTCGGAATTCGCAGAATCCTTACACCCGCAAAGCGCACCAGATGAAATGGGCCAGGAGCGAGTGGTTCGCTGGCGATCTACCGTTCCAGCTGAAGTCTTTTTTAATGTCGAAACACTGGTTGCTGTAGAGCTTAAAACTGAATATTTCAAGCATCAACCCGGCATTCTGACCGGTATTGGCATACTGGGTACTTTTATTGGCTTATTGAGCGGTCTATCAAGTTTCTCTGTCAGCAGTGACCCTGAAAAAGTGCGTATCAGCCTTGATGCACTCGTTTTGGGCGTTCGTGAGGCTTTTTACATGTCTGCCACTGCTATTGGTTTGGCGATGTTCACTACCTTAATCGAAAAATTATGTGTAAGTGGACTAATTAAACAAGTTGAAGAGTTATGCCAATTGCTCGATAGTTTATTTGAAGGTGGCGCGGGTGAAGAATATCTGGCTAGATTGGTTAAAGCCGGAGAAAGTAGCGCCACTCAAACTGCACAGCTTAAAGACGCGTTGGTCTCCGATTTAAAAGAAATGTTGGCTGAAATGATCCGCCAGCAAACCGAAGCTATTGCTGGCAGTTTTTCAGAAAGTTCTAAAGCTCAGATAGTAACCACTGAACAAAGTGGCGACCGCATTGCTCAAGCTATTTCAGATAGTTTGAGTGAACCACTTCAAAGAATTGCCTCAGCTGTCAATACCACCACCGATACTAATGGTGAAGTAGTTACCCGTGCCCTCAATGAAGCTTTGATTACGTTTTCTCAGCAAATGAAAGATATGTTCGGTGGTCAAATGGGCGACATCAATCAGTTGTTACAGCAGACCACTTCAGCTATGCAATCTACTGTTTCTCGGTTTGACCAGCTTGCCAGTAATCTTGGGGATGCCGGTAAAAACGCGGCTGATGTGATGAGTGAGCGATTAAGCACCGCACTTGAATCAATGGAGGCTAGGCAGCTCACTTTGAATAACACTATGACAGAGTTTGTTAGCCAGTTACGGGATATGGTGCAATCCTCTCAATCAGAAACCAACAGTCAGCTACAGCAAACTTTAGCTTTATTAGGCGACAAAGTGGCAGGTATGACTGATCAACTTCAACAACAAGCTCAAGCCGCTGCGGATACCCATCAAAATCAGCAAGATAAGCTACAACAAAATGCTTCTGTGTTAGCTCAAGAACTGGCGACTCAAGTTCAAAGCAGCATGTCATCAATGCAGCAACAACTTAGCAGCATGATTGATGTAATGAAGGAACAGTCATTTCAATCCACAGCTTCCAATGCTGAGCAGCAGAAAAATATCTCACAGCATACCCAAAATATAGTGAGCGTTCTTTCTGACCGCGTTGAAAGTACATTTGTAAATTTGAATCAAAACCTCACTGGTATGATTGATCTTATGAGCAAACAGGCAGAACAAACGGCTCATTCACACCAAACCACTCAGCAACATCTGGCTGAACAAGCCAACCGATTGACTGAACAGTTAAGTCAGCAAGTGCAGGCTATGATTGCTCAAACAAACAACGCAGTATCATCCATGCAAGCTTCAGTAACTTCCATGCGTGATGCTACTAAAGAAAATACTCAGCGTATGGAAAACAGTGCAGGAACACTAACCCTAGCTGCCGATAACTTTGCCCAAGCGGGAAACAGCGTAGCAAGTGTGATGCAACAGACCGGCACGGTGAGCGATAAAATGGCTACCACCTCAATTGCATTAAACAACGTCGCCAGTACCGTGCAAACAGCGCTTAATGATTACAACAATGCCGGTAAAGTGATGGCGCAAATGGTTGAAGAATTAAAAGCCACCGTTGAAACGGCAAAAAATGAGGCTTCCGTATCGCAATCGTTGGTCAACCAGATCAAACAATCCGCCGACCATCTGTTGCAGGCGCAATCGGCTGTTGACGGCATATTTAAAGAAGTCTGTGATGAACTTGCCAACGCACATGAAGAATTTGCCAGCAACGTAGTTAAGGGGCTTAAATCGAGTAATACTGCCTACCAAAAGGAACTCAAGGATGCGGTTGATTATTTAAAAACCGCCATTGAAGAATTGGGTGAAGTGGCCGAAAAAATTCCGGTACGAGGATAGACTATGCTCGGTACCCGCATCACCATCGGCAAAAAACTCAAAGACGAAGCCGAAAAACCTTTCTGGATTTCCTTTGCAGATTTAATGACCGCACTAATGGTTATGTTTTTACTGGTAATGAGCGTTGCCTTGTTAGCAGTTACCAAAATCGTTTCCGAAGAACAGCGTGCTGCTGATGCCCGCAAGGATGCCATTGAAAAACTTCTTGATAAAGTAGAACAAGCCGCACAAGAAGATCCAAAGTTTTCAGGCATTCACGTTAACCGTGATCGTCAGACAGTTGATTTTGGTGACCGCGCCCGCTTTGATACCGGCAGTCACCAGCTTAATAAAGATCAGGCACGCTTGTTACGCGCCTTTATTCCGCATGTACTTGAAATTGCCAATAGCGAGTTGGGCAACGATTGGTTAAAACGAATTGTCGTAGAAGGCTTTGCCGATAAACGCGGCAGTTATTTGCTCAATCTTAACTTAAGTATGCAACGCAGTCAGCGTGTGCTTTGCGTATTGTTATCCAAACCCGATACGGGGGAAACAGAACTGTCTGCCCAACAACGTGAAGATATTCGCCAGCTATTTTTGGTCGGAGGCTATTCTTCCAATTCACAAAAAGACACCCTTGAAGAAAGTCGTCGTATTGAATTAAGGCTGGAATTTAGAGGGATTAAAGAACCATCCCGTTTAACACCGCCCATCAGCGAAGACAATTTCGGCACTTGTGCGCTATAGAATAAAAATATGGCAAAGTATGTGTGCATCGCGATGCTGGAAGACCCGCCATATAATCTTATCGTAGCGGTAACTGCTTATGATCCAAAAGACTGGTGCGCCGAACTGCCCTTGCCCAGCCATTTACTGTGTTTTGAGAGGATTAAAAATGCTGACATCATGTTTAATCAATTCATTCATCGTCTGCAGGCTAGCGGGATTAACGTTAAAACCGATAAGGCGTTTCGTGCCCAGCCGCATGAGGTCATTCGGGTGTTTAACCAGGTCAGGGATGAAGCGTTTAACAGTCAACAGGTAACCAAAGAACCAAATGATGAAGAAAATAGAAATCAGCTGCATGAGCTTAATAAAGATGGAATCCTTGTATTTAAAGAAGCAGCACACCAGGTATTCACAGCTGAAGCATCGGTATCCACGCTGTTATTAGCGACACAGCAACGTGTTGGTAAATTAACATTGCAAGACGGCATTGCCGAAGACACTGAGACTGGTTTGATGTGGTTACGGTTCGCGTACGGGCAAACTTGGTACAACAAAAAGGCGATAGGTGATGTAAAAAAAGTTAACTGGAATGAAGCTTTTGAAATGGTTAAACAGTTCAATCAACAAGGTGGTCATACTGGTAAGAATGACTGGCGATTGCCGACGATTGATGAATTAAAATCATTAATTGAACATGTGAAAGACAAATCTGGCAATACTATTGATACCGATATTTTCCCAGAAAATTCACAACGGTTTTGGTCGTCTTCACCCCTTGCTTATGGTAGATACAAGGCGTGGTCCGTAACTTTTGTTTCTGGCACTGAAAATATAGAGAATAAGAATCAAAGTAATGCTATTCGGTTCGTGCGTGGAAATACAATTGACAAGACAGCGGGTAATCAAATGCATTCGGTTGAAAAAGCGCCATAATATTTACAGTGTACAATCTATTTATTTGCGAGAAGAACCATATGTCCACCTTATCCATCCACGGTGATGTCCACATTCCAGATAATCTTATTCATGCATTGGGCTTAAAACCAGGCACTGAACTGGCTTTTGAGCGCCAAGGTGACGCTATTGTTATGCGGCCGGTTAAAAAAACTATCAAACAATCACTCGTTGAAGAAGGCCCAAAAATACTGGGTTATACAGGGCCGACAGTTACGCTGGAAGAAATGGACGCAGCCATTGCCAAAGGCGCGGCGCAATCGTTGTGAAGTCGGTCGATACCAATATTCTGGTGCGTTATTATGCCCAAGATGATGCCCTCCAATCTCCTCTTGCCTTGCGCATTTTCAGTGACGAAGCTGAGCTGTTTGTGACGAAAACGGTGTTGCTTGAGTTTTTCTGGGTATTGACCCAGGCCGACAAATTTCGCTTTCCGGCTGAGCAAGTCATGACTGTGTTTGAACATCTGCAAGACTTACCGAATATCGTGATTGAAGATGAGCTTTCGCTCAGAACAGCCATCACCTGTTGCCGTGCCGGTCTTGAGTTTCCAGATGCTCTGCATTTGGCCGCATCTGGGGCTTGCAGTGCATTTTTGACCTTCGATGATCGTAAATTCGCGCGTCGGGCACAACGCCTTAAGCTGACGCCTGTTTGTGAAATACCCGCCTAATCTTGCTGATACAACAATCAGCAATGATTTTATGAGCAAATGTTCCTACCAGCAACGAAGCGAAAGCAATAGTTTGGAAATGCCTGCATGAATTCAATTGCCACCTTTCGTCACCGTTTGCTGCAAATCAATGCCGAAGCGCTGGCTTCTCCTATCCCAGATTTATCTGCAGAAATGGCCCGAACTACGCAACGCTTAAAGGCTGAGTATGGCGACATTTCAAGAGGTGCGGGTGATCAGCAAGGCATTGCGACAGCGGTGATTGGATATCTGAAAAACCATCATTTACTCACTTATCGCGACATTAAACACATTTGCTTTGGCGTGTCGTCACCTTACGGTGCGCCGTTAACTCGAGTTATTGAACATAAAACTTTGTTCGCTAAGCTACTTAAAGAAGTCGAACTTTTACAACCAGAACCGCGCAAGTTTCGGCGCTGTTATCAGGGTTTGCTGAAAGGATATTTCCGTTATCGGGGTCTGCAGACTGACGATATTAACGGCCGTAAAAACTGGTTGGCGTTACGGGAGTTTTTGGCCCAACACTGCAAGGCTTTAAATAAACAAAAGCCGGTAATGGAATGGTCACAAGCTCTTTACGAACACAGGAACCTGCTTGCTGATAACCCTTGCAAGCCTTATGGCAAGGCCATGCTGGCAGGTGATATGTCGGTTATTGAGGAGCTTAAGAACCGATTGGGAGTTGATGACGATACTTGGGTGATGAATGAGTTGATATTGGCTCAGATTCAAGCGGCAACGGCATTAAAAGATCACGAGTTTGTGTTGCAAGTGCTGCCCTTGGTAAAACTTCTGGAACAGCACTCATTGTTAATCACTAAGGGGCTTTCCCTCTTACTTAGGCGCTATGTGGCCTGTAAAGTTCATACTGAACACCATACACTTCGAGAAGCTGCATTAAGGGAATGGAAAAGCCCTTGGTTGGAAGCTAATAAACCAATGTGGCATGGCCAGATTGGTGAGGCAGCCACTGATATGGTGAGTTTGTGGCTGAAACGGCGCACTATCCAAGATTTTTTTGAGTTATTGCAGGCTGATGGCCAAGCCGATCGGCAGCGAATGGAGTTTTGGCTTAAATACGCCGAGGCGATTGATGACATTTGGCTGGCTTTGGGGCAGCACAGCCTTTACAACAGTAAACCGGATTACAAGCGTATTCGTCAGAATATGGCTGGACGCTATATGGCTTTAGAAGGAGGGTCATACAATCAAGATAATGCTTTTTTAATGCGAATTGGTGGCTATGTTTTCATCGAGTTTGGTAAGCAGAACAACGCTTGTCATGTATTTTTGGCAGATAATCTTCCATTCAAGTTTGGACAAAAATCGGTGTTAGGTACACAGGATGGGCTCAAAAACAAGGAACATCCAGGTCATCGTAGAACATTGTCACATCGAGAAGGTTGGCAAGGGGAGTTCACCGATTTTTTGCGTTATCACGCCAATGCAACGCCTGGCGAAAACAAACCTAAACCGGTTTCATCAATCGTAGCTTCTCATATTTCGAAATCGACAGTGCCGTCTGTAAATCCTAGAGTTCGTTCAATATCTACCCAGAATCAGCAGACTAAGACCTTTGACATTAAGCAGTTACAAGAGTTCTGCATTTCACAAAACTTGCATTTTGATGATCATAGAGACAAAGGCGGAGCATTTTGGGTACGTGCTTCTGAAACTCACGAATCGGCAGCCTCGTTGCTAAAAAGTGTAGGTTTTCGATATAAAGAAGGCCGGGGTTGGTGGCTGGAATAATGGAATTTAACAAGTTATGGTCATTCAAGGCACGTCATCAACAGATTGTTACAGAACCATCCCATTATCTGACTATCCGGTTTAAAAACGACGGTATTTATTATGGTGTTGAGCCTGAATTGGCCGATTGGCCTAACCAATGGCAGTGTTTTGGTCAAGACTCAGCCAGCATTAGCTTACTCAATCAGATTGAGGAATTGGGCCATTTAGACCCCCTCGAAAACCAGCTATTTTTAAGTTGGGATTCCCTTTATCAACTTTTGGGGGATCAAGCGGATAGTTCAAATGAATTGCTCAAGCTACTGAAGTTGCCTGAGTTTTCAGATTTACGTCCCAGTCTTGCCAGTCAAGGATCGTTGGAGGATTTAGATTTTCGCATTACATTGAGTGACTGGATCAGTCCGCTGGGGAACAAGCTTCAAATAGCACCTGAGGTTACAGGTGCGGTTATCCAGTACCAAGACCATCAATCCCTCTTACCAGAAGCAGTTTGGCGTTTGGTTAGTGAAGTGCGTACTTTTTATTCCCTACCTCAAGAAAGCCGAACTCCACAGGTTAATCGTCAATCTTGGAGTTTAATACGCCGTTATGCTTGCTCTGCAAAGGTGCCAATGGTGGATTTTTTACAGCGCACGGTAGTTTTGTCGCCAGAAAAATTGCTGTTGCATTTACATAAATCAGCCGGTGTAGGCAACAAAACCGTCCAAGTAGAACCCGATTTTGATGGGGCTCCGCCGCAATGGCTGGATACGTTTGATAAATACACCACTGTACCTGAACGGTACGACATTCCAGATGGCCAAGGCATTATTCAAGTCCTGGTTTCGCCTCAAGTACGCTCAGTGTTGCAGGAGTTGCGGCGCTGGCCGGGGCGTTATGTGGCAGGGCAACGTGCAGAAGTTTTCATTAGAAATCCCTATGCCGCGTTGGGGGATGATGCTGTCTCCGTTATTGATGAAGCTCAATTTGAAGAAGCTAGGGAAGCTGCCGGCATTGAGTTTGAACAGTTTTTTATTGATGTTGAGAATGACGAAAACGGTAAGATTATTGGTGTAGGCTTACTGATCGAATCTACATCATCTGCAAGTCAACAAACCAATCGCTATGCGTTTGCAGATACCAAGGAGCTGGAAAATTTTATCAAACGCTTTGATCGACATATTCAAGCGGGCTTTCAATGCTTGGCCTGGGAAGGCTATGAACTTGAAATTTTAGGCGATGCTGAATATCAATTAGCAAACCTGAAACTGCTTCTTTTGGAATGGATGCCAACACCGCTTATTAGTATTGCCTATGCTGATATTTTTAATTTGGGCCGTTACTCTGAGCGCATAGAAGGCATTGGCGTTGAAAAAAACTATGTTTCACCGTTTATTGCCAGAAAGTCTGACGAAGACGGTTGGGTGCCATCCAATATCGAATTTGGCCTGGCTTTTATGCCAGAAAATTCGGCAACCCCTGTAAATATTCAATTAAGTATTAGCGATAGAGAATCTATTCAAGAGGCGATTGATCAAGCAGAACAAAAGCAATTAGATGTGATTTCTATTCCAGGTGTTGATAAGCCTGTGTCGGTTGCCGAAGCTAAACAAATTCTGGAAGTCATTCAAACCACTGAAGAACAAATACAAAAAGGCGAGTTTTCCACTAAACAACAAAAAGCGCCATCTCAATCATTATTACTAAAGAGCAATATTTATACGGTTGACTATCAAGAGAATAGAAAGCAAGCATTGGAGTTGCCTAGCGATAGTCAGGCTAGATTACCAAGTGTTTTACGTGAATCTGTCAGCCTTAAATACCATCAACTACAAGGCGTCGCATGGCTCCAACATCTTTGGCGTCATGCGCCACAACATTGCCGAGGCGCATTATTAGCTGATGACATGGGCTTGGGGAAAACGCTGCAAATCCTTACATTTATTGCACGTTGCATTGAAGAAGAACCCAATATTGATCCTATCCTGATTGTGGCTCCAGTATCGTTGCTGGAAAACTGGCAAGAAGAGATTGACAAGTTTTTTAAGCCTCAGGCCATGTCTGTCTTGATGTTATATGGCAATCAGTTAAAGGATCAAAAGCTTGACCGGTCAGAAATTGACCCTCAATTAGTACGCGAGGGATTGGTTAAATTCTTAGTTCCAAATTGGTTAGGAAACGCCAAGGTGGTCTTAACCACCTATGAAACCTTGCGAGATTTAGAGCTTTCTTTAGCCTCTCAGCATTGGTCAATTATGGTTTGTGATGAAGCCCAGAAAATTAAAAACCCCAACGCGCTGGTGACCCGCTCAGCTAAAAAGCAAAATGTTCGGCTGAAAATTGCATGCACAGGAACCCCTGTAGAAAATTCACTGGCTGATTTATGGTGCCTGTTTGACTTTATTCAGCCTGGACTGTTGCGGGCTTTAAATGATTTTGGCTCACGCTATCGCCGACCTATTGAAGCTAAAACAGAAGAGGAAAATGCCCGTGTTAATGAGTTAAGGGCATTGATTGAGCCGCAAACGCTTAGGCGCACTAAAGCACAAGTGGCTAAAGATCTTCCCAGTAAAATCGAAGTTGAGAGTTGTCGCTTGTTACCGCTGTCAACTTATCAGCGCGATTTATATCGGCAGGTTATCCAAGCCTATCATTCAAAACAAAGCGACAGTGTCTTAAAAAATCACTTAGGGTTGATTCAGTATTTACGACAACTTTGCACAAGTCCCTATCCCGTTGGCTCTAAAGCCACACTTGATGAGCCTTTGTCAGAAAGAGAAATTAAATCCCCGAAGTTAAAATGGCTTTTAGAATTATTAGTCGATATTCGGCAGCGAAACGATAAAGTGATCATATTCGTAGAGTTCCTTGATCTACAACGACAACTTCAGCGTTATATTGCTGAACGTTTTAAAGTATTTCCCGACATTATAAATGGCTCTACATCGGCGGCTGCATCGGCAACTAATAGTAGGCAAAAACGAATTAGGACTTTTCAGGAGAAGCCAGGATTTGGCGTTATTATTCTTTCCCCGCTGGCCGTTGGCTTTGGCGTCAACATCCAGGCAGCCAATCATGTCATTCACTACACCCGCACCTGGAACCCGGCTAAGGAAGATCAAGCAACTGATAGGGCTTATCGCATTGGTCAAACAAAAGATGTTTATGTCTATTACCCTGTAATAACTGCCGAATTCGTTACCTTCGATATGAAACTCGATAAATTGATAAGCTGGAAAAGAGGCCTTTCCGATGACATGTTAAATGG
>Ga0066408_1000222_pt1 | contig 13224 bp, 10 predicted proteins | sample LakWasMet10_HOW4_2_FD_59495 | JGI IMG/M metagenome (GOLD analysis project Ga0066408, IMG submission 59495) | Freshwater sediment methanotrophic microbial communities from Lake Washington under simulated oxygen tension - Sediment Metagenome 10_HOW4 | ecosystem: Environmental > Aquatic >... | reverse complement strand
CGTAGATTTTCGAGAAAAAAGGGAGAGGCGGGAAGCAGTTATGCTTTCTTGATTTTTTGTCACTTTTTTATCAAGAAAAAAGTGAGAGAAGATTATTATTGAATCAATTCTTCAATTCCAAAGCACAGATGCTTGATTAACCCCGATAGCTATCAGGACAGTATAAAATTAAACACATCGCGTAATTTGTAAAAACTATTTTTTTACAAAACGTAGTGTTTGTGCATTTGCATTGCTTTGAATAAAATAGATACCAGCAGGTAAATCTTCCACCGAAAATTGAGCAGGCAATGTACTTTGTGCTTTTTTGATTAACATTCCCAATGCATTGTACAATCGTATTTCGATGGATGCCGTATAACTTTGTCCAGCACTAATGGTAATAAGTTCATTAGCAGGATTTGGAAAAATTTGCAATTGAAAATCAGGAAGCATTTTATTATTCATTCCTGTAAGTATCGATTGTTTTTTAGGCATGTACCATGGATCGCAATCCAACACATCGGTTGTATCAGCTGTAAGAGTATTTCCATATACTACTACGAATGATAAATCGCCCCAAGCGGTGAGTGTAGGTTCACCAATAGCCATCACATTGCCATGTCCACCAGCAATGCCAGTTGGTTGTAAAATCAATTCTTTTGCGCCCCAGCTATTCCAGTCGTTCGCAATCAATTGTTTTGATTTGTAAATACAACGAACACCGCTTGTATTATCTGCACAAAAATATACCCACCAGTCGGTACCATCATTGTATAAATGAGGTTGCACATCGTAGGGTGCTTGATCGTTAAGCACATTGGTAATGAGCACTGGTGTTTGCCAAGTAGTGCCATTGTCATTACTGATAGAATAATGCATGTATCGATCGCGATCAAAAATCAATACCAATTGGTTGCCACTGATGCGTTCAATGTGTGGATTATCTTCCTGGCCAGTAGTACTTAAAATGGATACTGCCGATGTAGTAGGTGGATTAACAGGGACATTGCGCATGAACATAATGTCGGTGCTTTGTGTTCCTATTCCATCTTTTGTATATACAAACACATCAAAGGTATCGGCATTTAGTAAAACACCATTCGCACCACCATCGAATGAGAATGCAGTTTGAAGGTTCGATGGTGTCCAACCTCCAAATGCTTGAGAAGTATCGCTACGGTAGGCGGTAATAATATCGCTGTGCATGTAATTCGGACAACCAAAAATATTCGTAAGTGTATCAATACCTATTAATGGACCACGGTAATAAGGATCAAAATTAAAGCAGAATGGATTAAGCACTAAATCAGTAATCCAAGAAAGGGCATCCACAGGAAGGTAGGTGCTAAATAAATGTTTTCCATCTCTTGTAATGTTGAGTCCATCTTCCCAACCACCAACTTGAATCGGTTGTAAGTAAGGAGCAGCATACGTGGTATCGGCAACATAAAAGGTAGCATTACTTTTAATTGCAGGCCAATTGGGTTGTGCAAAACCGGATGCTGATAATAGCATTAAAAAACAAATGCTGAGTAGTGTCTTTTTCATGTGAAAATGTTTTATACTCAAATATATAAAATTTCAGGAAAGTTGAAAGGATTAGAAATAGGTAGAAGCGAATTAATTCTTTTGAATTTTCAGAACAGCAGTATCAATTTGCAGAAAGTAAATGCCCGATGGGAGTGAAGCAATATCAATTTGCTGAGTAGAAGTTAGTGTTCCACTTAAAACAAGTTGTCCTAAAACATTTTTTAATTGATAGCTTTTGGAATTTGTTTTAGTAATAACAGTAATGAATGAATTGGCTGGGTTAGGATAAACTTTAATTAAATTCGATTCAGCAATTTCATTTACATCAACAGATGAACAAGCAATTAGCGATACATCATCAATAAATACATAACTCATATCATATCCTGTTGGATTCACATTGGTTGTATCCATGATTAAATCGGATGCATAATTCCCAACAATCAAATAATTTTCTCCTCCATGTGCCGTATAATCTCCACTTACTAAAATCCAATTGCTTGTATCAGGATAATTGTTAGGTGCATTGGTTATTTGTGGCGTAAAAACAGATAGTAAACTTAAAGGTGAGTTTTGAACAAGAGTATCTGAAAAGTAGACACCAATATTATGTGAACTGTATTTTCCAAAATCAGCTGAACTAATATACATTTCGAAATGATAACATTCGTTTTGAATAAGCGGTGTATTTATTGATGTTTCAATGTATTCGCGGTAGTTGTTTACAGTCGACCAATATTGATAGATGCCTGCATAGGCAGCACCGCTATGTGGCAACTGATAACCAAATGCAGTTGCTGGTAGTGTAGCTGTTCCCGAACTACATTGATTAAAATAGTTAGGAGTATTGATATTCGGATTGGACCAAAATTTTGCAGAATCAATGTCATTCACATTATTCGGGCAATGATAAAATTGCTCAAAATCTCCATTAGGAACAAGGTTTTGAGACCAACTGCTTGTACTTGCAAAGAATAAAAACGAAAGAAAAAATATTTTTTTCATTATGTTTTTGGCAGATTTAATTCTTTTGAATTTTCACAACAGCAGTGTCAACTTGCAAAAAGTAAATCCCCGATGGGAGTATAGCAATATCAATTTGCTGAGTAGAAGTAATTGTTCCACTTAAAACAAGTTGCCCTAATACATTTTTTAATTGATAGCTTTTGGAATTTGTTTTAGTATTTATTGTAATAACAGTACTTGCAGGATTTGGATATACCTGAATTGGTTGATTCTCATTTTCAATAATAGTTGTTGGAACTGTAAACTGGTATTCCGAAGTCCCAATTCCCCAATAATCGGGTAATACATGAATGCCAAATCCATCAACGGTAACATTATAAGTTGTATCTGTTCCTGAAACATCAGCAATATGATTTCCTGCATACCAAATGCGTAACAAATCATTGTCATCCATGAGTGCTGTAATGGAACGAATCTCCGAAAGGTAATTGCCATTGGTCCAAGTAAAATCTTGTTGCACATGAATAGGATTTGGATCGTGGTACCAAACACCCGAACTGCCTTCGGTTTTAAATTGATGCAATGCCACTTGGGTCCAATTGCCACCAACAATTTGTGCTACATCGGTAAACAAATAAATAGAATCATTGATGGTTAATGCCGATGGTGTACTCAATCCCCAATAGCCACTTGCTGTTGGATAAATAGCTTGAGGCATAAATACCGCTTGCGAAGGTGTGCCGAAGTTTGTTCCATCGGCCGATTTTAACAAACCAATGCATTGAATAGGCAGGGAAGCTTGAAAGCCGCCTGCTGTGAAGAATACAAAAATACTATCACGGTAAACAATTGCTCCGGGCTCGCCAACGATTGAACCATACCAAGTTGCTGTTCCTGGCGATTCTAAAATTGGTGCAGCATCCATTGTCCAATTAATCCCATCCGTTGAAGTGGCATGTGCTAACACAAAATCTTCGGCTATGTTTGCAGGATAACAAGTTGTATACATGTGATACACATTGTCTTTAAAAACAACCGATGGTGTTTCAACACCACCTGAATAATACGTTCCGCTATCGGGTTCCAAAACAGGTGTTGTAGGAGAGAGTGTCCATGAATACCCATCATTCGAAACCTGACGATAAATTTTCACTTTGTCAACGCCTGTAATTCCAACTGCTGCCGAAATGTACATGATGTACTGACCGTTTTCTTTTAAGATGGTAGGATCGTTCCAGGCAGCATCGGCAAATCCATCACCATATTTTATAATTGGGTCGGGCGAATAAGGCTGAAAATCCGGAAAGAAATTCGGATTCATTTGTGCAAAGGAATTATAAACACCAATAATCTGTAATAAGACTGTCAGCAAGGCGATTCGTTTTAGCTTCATGATTATTGTTTTTTTGTTTTTGCTCCAAATGAATATCCGAGTAGTGTTGCTACATAGGATTGTTGTGAAATACTGTTTTCTGGATACATCCTGAAATCATCAAAGATGGGAAAGCTTTCATCAATGGTATAATTCTTATTAACATACAAACCAGCCATAAATGAAAAACTGAATCGTTTATGTTTGCCCATTAAAAATTGCCATCCGAATACAGCACCCAATCCAAATGAAAGGGAAGTAAAATTAGAACTGTATGTGAGTCCATTCACATAATCAGTTGTATTCGTTATAGTAATTGTACTATTGTTATAACTAGTAGTGGTGGTACTGTTATAGTGCCGATTCCAGCCTTGGTAAAAGCCGATATTAAATGATGGAGAAACAAAGAAACCTCTTGGATATATTTTCTTAGGATTAAATGGGTAAAATCGATATTCAGGATAAATAGTAATTCCATTACTTTGCGAAAGAATGCCATTGTTGATATACGATTGCGAATAGGTTCTTCCTCCATCCACAACAACACAAATGCTTCTTTTTTTTGCAATCACTCGTTCATAGCTAAATCCCAAAAGCATATTCACATTTTGCTTTATTAAAATTAAGTCTAGAATTGGATAAACCATTCTGCCCTTAATAATATGCTTAGGAGCAACGTAACTTGAGTCGGGATTAGTAGTTGCAATACTATTGAAAACGGAAATTAACAACAATAAAGTTGTACCAACAGTTTTTATTTTATTCATCCACAATTTACTGCTAAATAATCCTGTTATTATTTACACTTCGCTTTGTTGTAATCCGATTTTACGTTTGGATTATCGAACACCTGGAATGTAAGGAACGGTTTGCCAAACAATTTACAATATTTATCATGATTTGCTTTTTCAGCTTTTTGTAAAGCTTCTACAAACAAACGTGATTTAATTAACTCCGGAATTTGTGAGCAGAACGAAATGTAAGCAAACAATACTTGTTCTGGCACTTTTTCGTCTTTAATAAATGGCGCTAATAAATTGGTTGCGTATTTATAATCTTTGAAACGAGCAAAAATATATGCCAACTTCAAATTGTTTTGCCACGATGATTCTTTGATGTTGTAAAACGATTTTACTTTGTTAATACATGCTTCAATGATTGGTTCAGCACCATCCACCGTATCAAATGTTTCGATAATGCGGAACTGCCATTCGGTATTCAAAGCATCCACATATTTTTTAGGAATAGGTGATTTGTACAAAGCATCAATTTTTCCTTGCATGGTTGATTGTGCTTTTTTATCGCCAATAGTAGAATCTAATTTAATAGCACAAAACAAATTATTGAAGGTGATGTAACTATTGCTAGGATCAACTGTTTCCAGTTTTTTCATTTGTGCATAATCTTCATCATCCACATTGTTGTTTTTCATTTTGTAGCTATTTACCACTTGGTTATTTAGCAAACCAGAGTATTTAGCTTCCATAGGAATCATCATTTTTGTAGGAGCATCGGCAGTGTATTTTTTAGATGCCAATTGGTTTCCGATGTAGTATTGAATTTTATAAGCTTGTTTTAAATCCGATTTTTTTACTGCTTGGTTGAATTTACTTACCGAGAATTTTTCTTCTTTCGGTCCAGTAATGTCATACGTTACATCCATCACAATTTGGGCAAAACGCTCTTTCGATAAAATAAGCTCTAACTCCTCAGCCAACCCTTTTGAATTGATTTCTTTGATGGCTTTTTCTTTGGTCATTTTCGACAAGTAATCGTACTTACCATCTTCGGTTTCCATTTGGAATAAGCTCCATGAATCGCTTGTTTTTACATTGGTAATAACACCTGGCTTTTGGTATTTCACCATTGCTTTGATAATGCTTTCGGCACGTTTCTTTTGCAATTTTGCATTTGCACCAGCATCACCTTCAATAGAGGAGTAAGCTGTGATGTACAAACCTTCAATAAAGAAGTCAGGCTCTTGCATGGCATCTAAAAAGGGTTGAACATCGGTGTCTTTGTAATCCGATTTGTTTTTTTCGAAAGGAACAGTAAAGGTTAATAAGGTTGATTCCGATTTTGGTTCGAATGCTGGTTTTGTATACGCTTCATCCTCCGGCATTAATAACATACTTAAAGGTGAATTCGATTCTTGATCACCTTGCTCAATGTATGACTTTACAATGGTACGACACACATTTCCATCCTGAATGATTAATAAGTTCAATTCATAATCACCTGTAATGCCTTTTGGTAATTTACCCAATTCGACATCCAGTTTGGTAACCTTTTTTCCTTTTTTCTCAGGTTTAACAAGGTTTTTACTAGCAATTTTATCCTTGGTCATTGTTTTTAACAATTTACCTTTGCTCAACAAGTTGTAATCTACAATGTTGTACGTTTCCTTTTCGTATTGCGCACGTTGTACAACATCAATTGCCAAGCCATCGCCCGGACGTTTGATTAATTTGTTGAATGCTTTCAGATTATCGTATTCTAAATAAATTTTACCATCTTTTTCATAAATACCATTTACCAATCCATCGTAATCTTTAAACTTTTCGCAGTTTTTGCAAAAGCGTGTATCGGCAGGTTTAATCTTTTTGTTTTTAGTCGTGTAGGGAACTTTTAACTCTTTCTTTTTGTCGGCACCCGTATTGAATGAATTGTAGCTACCAAATACCATGGATACAAATGCTTTTTTACCATTTGCATCTAAAACTAACTTCGGACTACCAAAAATGTAATTACCATTTTTAATGATGATCAATGCTTTTTTATCCATTTTCCATTTAACCAAGGTAGCATCTGCAATTTCTTTAGGAGTAGCAGCTACTTTGCCTTTCATAGCAGGAGCAGCAAAAACAAGCTCTTCACCATTTTTTGTACCACCAACCGATACCAAACGTTTTTGAGTGGTTTCTAATTTCCCTTTGCTATTAATTAAGGAAGCTTTGTTGTTTTTTGCCATATCGGCTGCTTGTATTTCAGCAGCTTGTCCTAACACATCATTGTATTCAAGGGTGTCAATACCATTTTCGATACGGTATTTGTTTAAGCCTTGTAAAATTAGTTTTGCAGCTTGGTCAAGGTTTGTATTCTCCGCAACAGGTGCTGCTTTTTTAGCATCTTTCTTTTGAGAAAATCCGGTAGTGGCAGCAAATACAAAAAGGAAAAGCAAAAAGTAATTTTTAATCATTTTTTATGCGTTTTTATGTGTGAAAAAATGTAAACTAATCGTTCGTTCTGATTCAATTTTTTTAGTAGGTTTGTACATACTCAAAACGATGTTGTTCAATACTTACAAATATATTTTTTGAGAGCTAATAACAAGAATTTATTAATCAACATTTTATGAACAAAATATTAGTTGCCAACCGAGGAGAAATTGCTTTACGCGTGATGCGTTCGTGCCGCGAAATGGGTATTAAAACTGTAGCCGTTTATTCCGAAGCCGATCGTAATGCACCTTTTGTAAAATATGCCGATGAGGCTGTATGTATTGGGCCACCACCTAGTAATCAGTCCTATTTATTGGGTCATAAAATCATTGAGGTTTGTAAGCAATTAAACGTGGATGGTATCCATCCGGGTTACGGATTTTTGTCGGAAAATGCAGAATTTGCAGCAGCAGTTAAACAAGCTGGCATCACCTTTATAGGTCCATCGCCAGAAGCGATGAACATGATGGGTGATAAATTGTCGGCAAAAGCAGCAGTAAAAAAATACAATATTCCAATGGTTCCGGGTTCAGCTGGAGCTATTTCGAGCTTAAAAGAAGGTAAAGAAATTGCTTTGGCAACAGGTTTTCCTTTATTGATTAAGGCAAGTGCTGGTGGAGGAGGAAAAGGGATGCGTATTGTTGATCGCATCGAAGATTTTGAAGAGCAAATGAACTTGGCAGTAAGCGAAGCAACGTCTGCTTTTGGCGATGGTTCTGTATTCATTGAACGTTATGTGGCTGGTCCGCGCCACATCGAGATACAAGTATTGGGTGATACACATGGTAATATTGTGTATTTATTTGAACGTGAATGTTCGGTACAAAGACGCCACCAAAAAGTAATTGAAGAAGCACCATCGAGTGTATTAACACCCGAAATTCGCAAAGCAATGGGCGAGTGTGCGGTGAATGTTGGTAAAGCCTGTGATTATGTAGGTGCTGGAACAGTAGAGTTTTTATTAGATGAAAACAAAAATTTCTACTTCTTAGAAATGAATACTCGTTTACAAGTGGAGCATCCGGTAACCGAAATGATTACGGGAATCGACTTGGTAAAAGAGCAAATTAAAGTGGCTCGTGGCGAAAAATTATCGTTCAAACAAGAAGATTTAAAAATCAATGGACACAGTGTGGAAGTACGTGTATATGCTGAAGATCCTACCAATAACTTTTTACCAGACATCGGAAAATTAGAAACGTATAAACGTCCGCAAGGATTAGGTGTACGTGTGGATGATGGATTTGAAGAAGGAATGGATATTCCAATTTATTACGATCCAATGATTTCGAAATTGATTACATTCGGAAAAGATAGAAAAGAAGCGATTGATAGAATGGTTCGTGCCATTGACGATTATGAAATTGTAGGGGTAGAAACAACATTACCATTCTGTAAGTTTGTATTGCAACACGATGCATTTACATCGGGTAATTTTGATACGCATTTTATCAAGCATTATTTTAAACCTGAATATTTATCGAAAGAAACACCAGAAGAAGCAGAAGTTGCAGCATTGTTTGGCGCACGTTTATTAACAACGATGAAAGCTAAAAAAGCTGTTTCGATTGATTCGGAGCAAGTGGTTTCTAAATGGAAATTGAATAGGTTGTAGGATTAGGATTGTTGAAGGTTGATTGTTGATTAGAGGGTTGTAGAGAATGTATGTAGGATAAAAAGAGTCATTGCTAAAAATAATTTACCTTTGCATATAACTTTTTGAACTTCGGTTCGTTATACAACAGAAACGAGTACACCAAAATCGTATTCAATAGCCAAATGGCAAAAAAAATCTTCATAGCACTTTGCTTGTCCCCGCTTATTTTAAGCGCTCAAACGGATAGTAATGTTGCTGCTGTTCCAAAACCTACAACTCCAATAAATGGAATTTTAGTTTCTACAGTTTATTATCAAGGAGATACTATTCCCTACAAACAATTACCAGCAATCACGTGTTCTGCAAATCGTGTTTTTAAAACGGTAAAACAAAAAGCAGCCTGGGATCGATTAAAATACAATGTCAAAAAAGTATATCCTTATGCTATTTTAGCTGCTGCCAAGTTAAAAGAATACGACCGTGTATTGGCAACCATGCCAGAGCATGATCGAAAAAAATACACCAAAGTAGTAGAGCAACAATTAAAAAAAGAGTTTGGCGATGAGCTAAAAAAATTATCTGTTAACCAAGGTCGTTTATTAATAAAATTGATTGACCGCGAAACAGGAAAAACCACCTATGAGGTTGTAAAAGATATGCGAGGAAGCTTTTCTGCATTCATGTGGCAAAGTGTTGCTGTTGTGTTTAATTCGAGCTTAAAATCGGATTATGATCCAGAAGGAGATGACAAAGCAGTTGAGGCTGCTATTCGTTTAGTAGAAGCTGGCGAAATTTAATTTACCACTTAAAAATATCCACAAAATTGTTTGGTCGCTCATTCAAGCGCCATGAGAATCCTTTTAACTTAAATTCTTTGATATCCACTTGTTCTATCGGAAACAAGGTAGCATCGGGTTTTGTAATAAATGTAATTTTATTAATCTGATTGTCTTTTAAATAAATTGTTAAGTCGCTACAATCTGCTTTATTCGCTGCTTTTAACTCATCCAATTTTGTTTCTTTATTTTTTTCGGTAGCATAATAAATTGTTTGTCCATTTCCTTCCACATTCACGCGCACCAATTTATTATCCGCAAAAAAACCTTCCATGTATTTTCCTTTTATCTGATTAAAATGGCTGCTATCGGCTTCCGACACAATAAAGCCTGTGCCAAATAATTCTAATTTTTTCAAGGACTTTTTACCTGTTGTAAGGTGAATACTATCGGATGTTAATTGATTATCGGCACTCCAAAGAATAGGCTTACCAATTAACTTCATCAAGGAATCGTTTAATGAATAATACATGGAGTCGCATTTGCCTTGCATATCGCTCTTGTAAAATTTCACATGATGATAAGCGTACAATTGTTTGTTTCCTTTTGTTTTTATGGAATCGGCAACCGTTTTGTTTTTTACTACTCCTTTTTTGAGTGGCGATGCCATTGCTTTTAACGTATCGGCATGTAAGAACAAGGTGTCTTTTTCATACACTTGCATGAGCATGGTATTGCCTATTACAACCGATTTTTCTTCGAGCTCCCAGTATTTTGCATAAGCACCAGAAATGGTAATCTTTTGAGTGGTATCAATTATTTGTACATTTTTAACGGCTCTACCAATTCCTTTTTTACGATCGTAATACAGGCTATCACCAAACATTTTTTGTTCTTTGGTAAGGATGTACGAGTTTTTACTAAAACGCGATTGATCCTTAAACGTATCGTAATAACCATCTTCGCAATAGATTAAATTGCTTTTACTTTTAATGGTTGTTGGTCCTTTGAAATAAGTAATTTTTGATGACGTATTGTAGCGCATAGTGTCGCAATTAATAACAAACTGCGGATTGGTAAGCACCACATTTTTTTTGAATGTTAAGTCATTCGACTTGGCAAAGAAATAACCCGTTTCACTGGTAAGTACATTGTCCTTACTAATGATGCGAGCTGGTGTAACATAATAACCAACACTTGTTGCTACATCATAGTTTAACGCATCAGTAGTCAGTTGCATATCGCCTTTGTTGACCACTACATTTTTAGTGATGATGGCTTTTTTTGTATTTCCATCGTACTTCAGCAAATCGCCATACAAATGAATACTGTCTCCTTGCTGAATGTGGATGTGGTCAAATGCATCCAAAGAGTTGTTCTCATAGAAATAAGCACTGTCGCAAAAAAGCAAGGTATTATCTTGTTTGAATTGAACGTTGCCAATCAGTCGTTTGGCTCCATTGCCCAGTTTTTTATCAAACTTTAAATGGTCGGCATTTACAATTTCAATTCTTTTTTGAGCGTAGGAAAGAGTAGGAGTGAGGATGTATAAAAAAAGCAAAACAGAAAATAATTTCATTGTTTGTTGTATCAACGTATTATTTCCTGTTTTGCTCATATAGTTGGTAAAAATGGTTTTGTAAATGCTGCCTGCTTTTTATGAAAGCATGGTGAGCAGGCAATTACTATACCAGTTCTTTACTGCGAATTAATGTTTGTGTTCTATCTGGTCCCACCGAAACAATTGTTATAGGAACACCTGTTTCTTTTTCAACAAAGGCGATGTATTCCGCCAATGATGCTGGAATTTGATTGATATCGTTTAATCCAGTTAAATCTTGGTTCCAACCTTTTAATTCGGTATAAATTGGAGTCAATAATTCTGGTGAATAATCGTATGGTAAATAATTGATTGTTTCGCCTTGGTAATTGTAAGCAGTACATACTTTGATGGTATCAAATCCGCTTAATACATCGGCTTTCATCATCATTAACTCAGTAACACCATTTACCATTATTGCATATTTTAATGCAGGTAAATCTAACCAACCAGTACGTCTTGGGCGACCAGTAACCGATCCAAACTCACGACCGTTGTTACGAATTTGATCTCCAACTTCGTCAAATAACTCGGTAGGGAACGGACCACTACCAACACGTGTGCAATATGCTTTAAAAATACCGTAAACATTTCCAATGCGATTTGGTGCAATTCCTAAACCAGTACAAGCACCTGCACAAATAGTGTTTGATGATGTTACAAACGGGTACGAACCAAAATCAATATCCAACAATGAACCTTGAGCACCTTCTGCTAAAATCATTTTGTTGTTTTGAAATGCTTCATTGATATAATGTTCGCTTTCAATTTGAGTGTATGTTTTTAATCGTTCGATTGCGTTGAACCATTCTGGTTCCATCTCATCTAAATTGTATTCAAAGTTAAGATGTGATAAAATTTGTTTGTGTTTTTCAACCAACGCATCGTATTTGCTTTTAAAGTTTGGCAAAGCAATATCACCAACACGAATACCATTTCTACCGGTTTTATCCATGTAGGTTGGTCCGATACCTTTAAGAGTAGAACCAATTTTTTCTTTTCCTTTTGCAGCTTCTGATGCAGCATCCAACAAACGATGTGTTGGTAAAATTAAATGTGCTCTTTTCGAGAATAATAATTTTGATTTAATGTCGACACCCATTTTAATCAAGGCATCAATTTCAGCCATTAAAACAACAGGGTCGATAACAACACCATTACCAATAATATTGATTGCTGTTTTGTGAAATATTCCAGAAGGAATGGTTCTTAAAACATGTTTTATACCGTTAAACTCAAGTGTATGACCAGCATTCGGACCACCTTGAAATCGCCCGATGATATCATATTTCGGAGTTAATACATCTACAATTTTACCTTTACCTTCGTCTCCCCACTGAAGACCTAACAATACATCTACTTTCATTACCGTTTGATTAATCTTATTTATTTAAAATTGAAATTGCTTTTTCTTCTGAATCGCATACATTGAACACACTGTTCAGTTTGGTAATAACCAATAATTCAGTTATTTTTTTATTGACATTGCAAATTGCAACATCGCCACCAGCTTTGCGTGCTTTCGTTAAAATATTGATAAGCACATTTAATCCACTGCTGTTTAAATATTTTAATTCAGCTAAGTTTAAAACAATCTTTGTTTCATCCTTTGATATAGCTGTTTCGATTTCTTGCATCATTTCTGTTGCTTGATTTCTATCGATAAGTTCGCCTTGTAAAAGAAACACATTTAGTGCATCCTTTTTACTTGATTTGTAACCGAATATCATATATTGCTTTTTATTTTTTTATGCTCACAAGTGCCATTCTTGGCTAATTTACTACACTTTCCATAAAAGTTAAGTGAGTGATTGGTGATGTCGAATTGTAAAATATCGCCAGCTGTTTTTTGAATTTGTTGCAAACGAGGATCACAAAATTCAAATACTTTTTCGCAATCGGTACAAATCAAATGGTCGTGTTGTTTGTATTCGTATGATTTTTCGAAGTGGGCAATGTTTTTTCCAAATTGATGTTTGGTAACTAAATTGCAATTCAATAACAGTTCAATGGTATTGTACAAGGTTGCTCTACTTACACGGTACTTTTTGTTTTTCATGTGTATGTACAACGACTCAATATCAAAATGTCCACCATGTGAATAAATCTCGTTGAGGATAGCAAAACGTTCTGGTGTTTTTCTATGACTATGTACTTGCAAATACTCTGCAAAAATTTGT
>Ga0066408_1000209_pt1 | contig 13571 bp, 7 predicted proteins | sample LakWasMet10_HOW4_2_FD_59495 | JGI IMG/M metagenome (GOLD analysis project Ga0066408, IMG submission 59495) | Freshwater sediment methanotrophic microbial communities from Lake Washington under simulated oxygen tension - Sediment Metagenome 10_HOW4 | ecosystem: Environmental > Aquatic > Freshwater... | reverse complement strand
TATTCAATTTTTCCCAACGGGAAGTAAAACCTATACTTACGCGTACAACCAATATAAATATTTGGGTCCTACTCTAATTTTTGAGCAAGGTCAAAATCTGAATATTACAGTGACCAATGATATTAACGATACAACTACAGTTCACTGGCATGGAATTCACTTACCTTCTAAATGGGATGGCGGTCCTCATACAGAAATCATGGCCGGTGACACTTGGAATCCCCAATTCACGGTGATGGATAAGGCTGCAACTTATTGGTATCATCCGCACATGCACATGAAAACGGCTTTGCAAGCAATTAAAGGTGCAGCAGGTTTTATTATTGTTCGTGATCCAAATGAAGCAGCACTTTCATTGCCAAGAGAATATGGTGTCGATGATTTCCCTATAGTAGTTCAATGTCAGCAATATGATGCGAATAATCAAGCGATGCCTTTGGGTATGCAAGATAGTACAATTATGGTTAACGGAGCAAGAGCCAATTACGATGGAAATTCGGTATACGCAAATTTTCCAGCACAAATGGTGCGCTTGCGCCTATTAAATGGTTCTGGGGAACGAGCATTTAATTTTGGTTTTTCAGGGAATATTCCGTTTAAACAAATCGCATCTGATGGTGGATTACTTAATCAGCCATTTGACACAACTCGTGTGCGTTTAGCACCAGGTGAAAGAGTCGAGATTGTGGTAAACCTTACGGGTATGCAAGGCCAATTTATCCAATTAATGAGTTATGCTTCTGAATTACCAATGGGTGTTCAAGGTGGCCCAACAATGCCGATGCCTCCGGGTAGCCCTCCGATGGATAGCCCATTGAATGGAATTGATTTTAATATCATGCAAATCAATATTGTTGCCCCAACTGCAAACGCAATTTATTCAATTCCACCTGTTCTTGAAAATAATATCCCGTATGATCCAGCAACCGCAGATATCACTAGAACGATTCGCTTCACTGCGGATAGTATAATGGTTATGGACGGGCCGTTCTATTTTAACGATAGTTCATTTAACATGGATCGAATTGATTTAGTAATTCCGATCAACAATACTGAAGTATGGAAATTGGTGAATGAAACGATGGTTGGTCATCCTTTTCATATCCATGACGTACAATTCTACTTGTATGACCGTAATGGTAGTTTGCCACATGAAGGAGAAAGAGGAAGAAAAGATGTTGTTTTCATTCCAACGGGTGATTCAGTTTTGTTTGTGACGAAATTCGAAGACTTTGCTGACTCTGTTATTCCGTACATGTACCATTGTCATATTTTAATGCATGAGGATGCAGGTATGATGGGGCAATTTTTAGTTGTTCCACCCGAATTTGTCGGCTTGAACGATAATCTTGTCTTAGCAGATTGTGTAAGGGTTTATCCCAATCCAACGACTGATATGCTCCGGTACACATTGGCTACAGAAGGTGAGTTAGTGGATATTCGAATTATCAATAACAGCGGACAAGTAGTTTATAAACAAGACAATAGTGAAGTTGGTCAATTCGATGTTTCGTTCTTAGAGAATGGAAGTTATCATATATTGATCAAATTAAATGACCATTATTATAACGCTAATTTTATTAAAAAATGAGAACGATAATATCATCAGTGATCCTGATCGGATTACTAGCGCTTCCATTATTTGGGTGTGAAGGGAAAATAGAGCATGCAAAAACAGAAACTGTCAAGATTTACGGCAATTGCGGAATGTGTAAGGAAACTATTGAAGAAGCAGCCTATAAAAAGAAGGAAGCCATGGCAGAATGGAATATCGATTCAAAAATGGCAATAATCACTTTTGATAGTACAAAAACAAACTTGGATGCCATTCTAAAACGAATTGCTCAAGCAGGTTACGACAGTGATGAATTTTTGGCAACTGAAACAGCGTACAATAATTTACACCAATGTTGCAAATATGACAGAAAAAGTAAATTATTACCATCAACAGAGCCAACTGTTAATGATAATGTTGATCTGAATCAGGATACTATTCAAAATGCAGATGAAAGTGCTCAAATTAATATAATATTTGATCGCTACTTTGAGTTGAAAGATGCCTTGGTTAAAACTGATGGTTCACTCGCTTCTTTAAAAGCGAAATCACTACTTGAAGCAATTGAAAAGGTTGATATGTCTCAATTGTCACCAGAAATTCAAACAGTTTGGATGAATATAGTAACCGAATTGAAAAAGGATTGTACATCGATGACTGAAACAAAGAATATTGAAACGATTCGTCAATTTTTTATTCGCCTGTCTAAAAACATGTATTCCTTGATTAAGGTAGCAAAATACGATGAAAAGGTCTTTTACCAATTTTGTCCTATGGCTAATAATGGCAAAGGAGCAAATTGGTTGAGCAAAGAAAATGCGATCAAAAATCCATATTATGGAAATCAAATGCTGACTTGTGGCAGCACTAAAGAAACGATTGAGTGAAATACTTAATTGTTTTTTCTATATGTTGTCTTTTTGCTCAAAAAGGAATTACACAAGTTAGTGTACGCTATGATCTATTTATTAGAGATACAGTTCTTAATTTTTCAGGCAAAGAAAAACATGCAATTGCTGTAAATGGTCAAATTCCAATGCCTACGCTTACTTTCACAGAAGGTGATACGGCACTGATTTATGTTCACAATGAAATGGATATTGAAACATCCTTGCATTGGCATGGAGTCTTTTTACCCAATCAAGAAGACGGCGTGCCCTATCTTACCCAGTTGCCAATAAAGCCCCATTCTGACTATATATATAAATTTCCTGTAATTCAAAATGGAACACATTGGTATCACAGTCATTCTGGATTGCAAGAGCAAATAGGAATGTATGGTTCTTTGATTTTTAATAAGAAGAAATCAGATCCCTTATTCAGGCCAGGTATTGATGATTTACCAACACTTCCAATTATATTAAGTGAATGGACAAATTACAATCCGAATAATGTGCACAGGATGCTTCACAATGCTAGTGATTGGTTTGCAATAAAGAAAGGAACCACACAAAGTTATGCAGAAGCCATTCAACAAGGACAGTTTATAACGAAGGTTAAGAATGAATGGAAACGGATGTTGGCCATGGATGTAAGTGACGTTTATTATAATAAGTTAATGATAAACGGAACCTCAGAAAAACAATATTCAGAATTTAAGCCTGGTGATAAAGTGAGATTACGTATTTCAAATGGTGGTGCATCTACATACTTTTGGTTAACATATGCCGGTGGTAAGATGGAGGTTGTAGCCAACGATGGAAATGACGTAATACCAGTTCTAGTTGATCGTTTAATTATTGCGGTTGCAGAGACATATGACATTATTGTAACCATTCCGGAATACGAAGCATCCTTCGAATTTTTAGCCACCTCAGAAGATCGAACAAATTCTGTCTCCATGTACTTAGGAGGAGGGCCAAAACAATTAGTGGATCCTTTGCCAAAACTAAAGTATTTCGAAGGAATGAAAATGATGAATTCCATGATGAAAATGAATGGAAATTTGGATGATATGGGAATGCAAATGAGTTTTAATAAAATGGACATGAATGTGGTAATGTATCCTGAGATAACTGGTGCTGCAAATAATGAAAATTCAAGAATTGAGTCAAATAACTATAATGCAAATGAAATATCGGACATAGTCACACTCAATTATTCAATGCTAAAGTCGACAGTGGTAACTTCACTGCCAGTAGATTCGCCTGTTAAAGTTTTGAAATTTGAACTTACGGGCAATATGAACAGATACGTTTGGAGTTTGGATAACAAGGTAGTTTCTGAAACCGATAAAATTCTCATAAAGAAAGGAGAGATTGTAAGAATCGTACTTTACAATGGCTCGATGATGAGACACCCAATGCATTTGCATGGACATGATTTTAGAATAATAAATGGCAATGGTGAATATGCACCGCTGAAAAACACACTGGACATCATGCCAATGGAAACTGATACGATTGAGTTTCTAGCAAATGTTGAAGGCGACTGGTTTTTTCATTGTCATATTCTGTATCATATGATGAGTGGAATGGGGAGAGTGTTTACTTATGAAAATCAACAGGCTAACCCACTAATTATTAACCCGAAATGTGCTCAACGGAAATTGTTTTCTGATGACAAACGACCACATTTCATGGCAGAGAATGATTTTGCAACAAATGGCAATGATGGCAATTTTATGTTTCAGAATACACGTTGGAGTTTTGGCACAGAATGGCGTTTGGGTTACAACGACATGCATGGGTATGAAACGGAGACTCATTTAGGAAGATATATCGGAAAAATGCAATGGTTCATGCCATTTATTGGATTTGATTGGAGATACAGAAATATGGGTTTAACCAATCATGAGAAAACGCTTTTTGGTCAAATAGACGAAAAGGACAACCGATCTAAAATGAGTATTGGATTCATGTATACACTCCCAATGTTAATACATTTTGAAGCAGAAGTTTTTACAAATGGAATTGTAAGGCTGCAGTTAATGCGGGAAGATATTCCAATTTCAAAACGAATCAGAGCGGGCTTTATGGTTAACACTGATAAAGAGTATATGGTCGAATTAAAATATATTTTAAATAGAAATATTGGAATTCGAACGCATTACGATAGTGACATGGGATTTGGACTTGGGTTGATTCTCAATTATTAATAGTTAAAATTAGAATACATGGAAAGAAGGAAATTCATTCGATTAACAGGGTTAGGAAGTCTTTCCTTTGGAATCCTTAGCAGTAATTCCTTTTTACTTTCTTCATGCCATAAAATGGGGATGAATGACTCAATGAGCGGAAGTTATGTCGAAATTATTGAAGGAGATTTCATCAATTCATTATCAATTCCGACTACGATAACGAACCATGGAACACTCGAGGTTCAAAAAACGCAATGGCAAATTTTCTCTGGAAAGACGTCTAAAGTCTTGTCCTATCAAGAAAACAGTATTCTTGGTCCAACGGTATTGATGAATTCAGGGGAACAAGTAGCATTAACTGTTCAGAATAGTTTAGATGAATCGACCAATATTCATTGGCATGGATTATCCATTTCAGCAAATATGGACGGCCACCCGATGGATGTAATTACAAATGGATCGTCGTTAACCTATTCTTATCAAGTAAATCAACGAGCGTCATTATATTGGTATCATCCGCATCCGGATGGCGCAACCGCAAGCCAAGTTTTCAAGGGTTTGGCTGGAGGCTTTATTGTTCGCGATACTGAAGAGAATGCTTTAAATCTTCCAGCAGGTAGCCTTGAAATTCCTTTGATCCTTCAGGATAAACGAATTTTTCCAGATTATTCGATTGACTATTCCCCTCAAATGGGTGAAATCATGACAGGTTATTTAGGGCAATATGCCTTGGTGAATGGTAAAAATTCTCCAAACCTAAGCGTCGGTACAACTACTTATCGATTCAGGGTTTTAAATGGTTCAAATGCACGTATTTATAACTTGGCATTAAGCAATAACGACAATTTCACAATCATTGGTTCAGATGGAGGTTTATTAGCAATGCCTGAAACAACGAATTCAATTCTATTAGGACCGGGTGAGCGATTAGATCTATTGATTGATTTTTCCTCAAATGCAATTGGAACAGAGTTATTCTTGATAAGTAAATCGTTTTCAAATGCGGGAATTCAAGGTGCACAAGAATTTAAAATCATGAAATTTACTGTGGATCAGCAAATTTCCACGAACTATTCAGTTCCCAGCAGTCTTAGTGTTATCAGCACAATTCCCGAAGCAAGTGCTTCAAAAACAAGAACGTTTGATATTGGAAATATGGGTATGGGAATGGGTTCAAGTGGGATGGGAGGACATACCATCAATGGATTGAGTTTTGATTCTTCTGTCATCAACGAAACAGTTCAATCAGGCGCAACGGAAATTTGGGAATTTGACAATACGATGGGACAAGAACCACATCCAATGCACATTCATGGTGTGCAATTTCAAGTTTTAAATAGAATTAGTGGAAGAAATAGTCTGATAGCCAGTGAAAAAGGATGGAAGGATACAGTATTAGTTTTGCCTAATGAGAAAGTACGGGTAATCATGACATTTGGGTCAAATTTAGGTGTGTTCATGCTTCATTGTCATAATTTGGAACACGAAGATGATGGAATGATGTTGCAATATGAAATCGTATAATTTTCCGATATGAAATTCTTAATTCTCTTGTTATTTTCAATAATTATTCTCACTGCTAATTCGCAAAGAAACTATCGATTGGGAATTGGTTATACTGCTGGAATATCAACGTTTTATTCAACGAAAACTGATGGGGACAATCAATTGCTCAATAGTAATTACGCTCTAAAAATGAATCAAGGGGCTTCGGTTAAATTTGAATTTGATTTAAGTAATAGATGGGGATTGTTTTGTCAAACAGGCTTTCAACAGCGCGGTGTACGTTTTAAAAATTATTTGGATTCATATGCCCCTAGATACCGTTTGAATTATTGGGACGTGCAATTTGGTACACAATTTTTAATCTACAAAAGTACCTCCAACAATTTAGTTTATACTTCTCTAGGAATAACCCAACACACCTTGCTTTCTTGTAATCGAGTTTATGACAATGGTAAAGAGGATATTCGTGATGAATTTTCGAATTTTGATATGGGTGCAGCACTCGCAATTGGATATCAAATTCCAGTTTTTCAAAACCATCTTTTTCAAATCCAATTCATGACAAATTTTGGTTTCCATCAAGTATTCAATATGGTTTTTTTTAATAATGGACTTAAAGGAAGTAACATAATTTTTAATACTCAATTAAGTTATTTGCTTTAACGGTCAAAAGATGAGATTTTGCTTAAGGACAAAAGATAAAAAATTATTCAAAGAAATTGTAAAGGATATTCTTAATTAGAATCATTCAAAACTTTTTTTAAATTTACGGTTCAATGAAATTGACAACCAGAATAGCAGTACTCTTCATGATTTTTCAGATTTTATTTCCTGGAGAAATAGTGCATGCTATTACGTTTATCCCTAATTTCATTGAACATTACAACCATCATAATGAGGAACACCATTCAATTAGTTTCGTTGATTTCGTTGGTGAACATTTTGATAGTGAACATCATGATGATCATGAGCATCATGAACAAGATAATTGTCCTTTAAATCACAATCATTTTTCTGTTAGTCTAACGTATATTGTCAATAAAAACGTTCAGTTTGAATTGGAGGAAAGTACATTTCAATCAATCTTTAAAAAAGATCAGTTTCCCCCATATTGCTTTTCAAAAACTGAATTCAATTATTCTATTTGGCAACCGCCAAAAATAGTTCAGGTTTAATAATTTCCATTTTCTAAAGTTCCTTTAGAAGAGAACTATTTATTTATTTCAAATTACATATTATGCTGGATGCAGTCATTCGCTTTTCCATTAGGAATAAGTTAATTATTGGCATGCTAATGCTTGCCTTAATTTTTTGGGGAAGTTATTCGTTAACAAAACTTCCTATTGATGCCGTTCCTGACATCACAAATAATCAGGTTCAAATTATTACATCTGCTCCTTCTCAATCGGCTCAAGATATCGAACGATTAGTAACTTTTCCGATAGAGCAATCTGTGGCAACTGTACCGAATATTGAGGAGGTTCGTTCATTCTCACGATTTGGATTAAGTGTGGTTACAGTGGTGTTTAAAGATGAGGTCGATGTGTTGCAAGCACGACAATTGATCACTGAGCGCATGAATATCGCAAAAAATGATATTCCACCGGGTATTGGAATTCCAGAGTTAGCACCAATTACTACGGGGCTGGGAGAAATATATCAATACACCATACATGCTGAAAAAGGGTATGAAAAAAAATATGATGCAACTGAACTCAGAACCATTCAAGATTGGATCGTTAGACGCCAATTGTTAGGTGTTGAAGGTGTTGCTGATGTCAGTAGTTTTGGTGGTTATTTAAAACAATATGAGATAGCATTGAATCCTGATAAACTTAATAGTTTAGGTTTAACCATAACCGATGTTTTCAATGCATTGGAAAAAAATAATCAAAATACGGGAGGGGCATACATAGACAAAAAACCAAATGCTTGGTATATAAGAAGTGAAGGGTTAATTGGAGGTATTGAAGATATTCAACGTATTGTAGTTAAGCAATTGGATAATTCTCTTCCTGTACTAATCCGCGATGTGGCTCAGGTACGAAAAGGTCATGCAATAAGATATGGTGCCTTAACATACAAAGATCAAGGGGAAGCCGTTGGTGCAATTGTAATGATGTTAAAAGGGGCGAATTCATCGCAAGTGATTGCCAATGTGAAAGAGCGTATGACCCAAATTGAGAAAACATTGCCAAAAGGAGTGAGAATAGAACCATTTTTAGACCGTACAAAATTGGTTGATAATGCAATCGGAACTGTAGCGAAAAATCTAATGGAGGGTGCGCTAATCGTAATATTTATTCTGGTTTTATTTCTTGGGAATTTCAGAGCGGGTCTAATTGTTGCCTCGGTGATTCCACTTGCGATGCTTTTTGCCATTTCATTGATGAATTTATTTGGTGTATCTGGTAATCTGATGAGTTTAGGGGCAATTGACTTTGGTTTAATCGTGGATGGTGCGGTAATAATTGTGGAGGCAACGTTACATCATATGGGACTACTAAAATTTGGTCGCAAACTTACGCAACAAGAAATGGACACTGAAGTGTACAATTCAGCAAGTATGATTCGATCATCAGCAGCGTTCGGTGAAATTATTATTCTTATCGTTTACTTGCCAATTCTTGCGCTTGTTGGGATTGAAGGGAAAATGTTCAAACCAATGGCTCAAACGGTTTCTTTCGCAATATTGGGTGCTTTTATTCTTTCGTTGACATATGTCCCAATGATGAGCGCCCTGTTTTTAAGTAAAAAGACAGAACATAAAAAGAATCTATCAGATCGAATGATGGATGCAATTCAACGCGTATATGAACCAGCAATTAATCGGGCATTGCGCATTCCAAAAGCAATTATTGGAGTAGCGATTTTGTTATTTCTTGGCAGCCTTTTGCTCTTTGGTAGATTGGGAGCAGAGTTTTTGCCAACCTTGGATGAAGGCGATTTTGCCGTTGAAACAAGAGTCATGTCGGGAAGTAGTTTGGAAGAAACAATTGATGCTTCAAAAAAAGGATCTAAAATTTTACTTGAACGGTTTCCATATGAAGTAGAAACTGTTGTGGGAAAAATAGGTTCTGGTGAAATTCCTACTGATCCAATGCCAATCGAGGCGTGCGATATGATGGTTATTTTAAAGGATAAGTCTCATTGGAAAAAAACAGATAACAAGGACGAGTTAGCCGTGTTAATGGCAGAGGCTTTGGAAGATATCCCCGGAGTGAGTTTTGGTTTTCAGCAACCTATTCAAATGAGATTCAATGAGTTGATGACCGGTGCTAGACAAGATGTGGTTATCAAGATTTATGGTGAAGATCTAAATGAACTCACAGATTATTCCAAGAAAGTTGCAGGAATTGTGAATGGGATTAATGGTGCATCTGATTTGTATGTTGAAAATGTCAAAGGTGCTCGTCAAATTCTAATTTCCTATGATAGGGATGCAATATCTCGATTTGGAATGAACATCGAAGACATCAACACAACGATCAATGCTGCTTTCGCAGGGCAAGCATCCGGAAAAGTGTATGAAGGAGAGAAACGGTTTGATATGGTTGTACGTTTAGAAAAGGAATTGCGAACCAGTCTTAAAGATGTACAGCGCCTTTATATAAAGGCCCCTAATGGAAATCAAATACCATTGTCTCAGGTTGCTTCTGTTCGCATTGATGATTCTGCGCCTATTCAGATTCAAAGAGACGATGCAAAACGACGAATAACAGTAGGTTTTAATGTTCGTGGAAGAGATGTAGAAAGTGTAGTAAAAGAATTACAACAAAAAGTGGAACAAAATATTGATTTTCAACCTGGGTATTATCCTACCTATGGAGGTACATTTGAGAATCTGCAAGAAGCAAGAGGGCGATTGTCAATTGCTGTTCCAGTTGCACTGTTATTGATATTCTTACTTCTTTATTTCACATTTACTTCGATCAAACAAAGTTTATTGATCTTTTCAGCCATTCCATTATCTGCAATTGGTGGTGTTATTGCACTTTGGATGCGTGATTTGCCTTTCAGTATTTCAGCAGGTATTGGCTTTATTGCTCTCTTTGGAGTTGCTGTGCTTAATGGAATTGTTTTAATTGGTGAATTCAATCACTTGAAAAAAACGGGTATTGATGATGTGAAAGAACGCATAATTAAAGCGACACACACTAGGTTAAGACCTGTGATAATGACGGCTGCTGTTGCATCATTAGGATTTCTTCCAATGGCATTGTCCCATGGTAGTGGTGCGGAAGTACAAAAACCATTGGCTACGGTTGTTATTGGTGGTTTGATTACGGCAACACTGTTAACCTTGGTTGTACTTCCGTGTATTTACTTTCTTACTAGCCGTCAAAAAAACAGTAAAATGAAAATAGAAACTAAAGTTGTCAGCATACTCATGTTGGGGCTATTCATGAGTCAATTTACAAATGCGCAAAGAACAATGCCATTGGATTCAGCACTTCAATTGGCTTACCAAAATAATAAAGGACTCCAATCGAAGTCTCAGCAAATTTTATATTATAATCAGTTGAAAAAGACGAGTAGTGAAATTCCTAAAACGGATATAACTTATATGGTAGGTCAGTATAATAGTTATTATAAAAAAGATAACAATATTACAATCTCCCAAACCATTCCATTTCCAACAGTCTTTGTTGCGAAATCTCAATTGGCGCAGGCTCACAGCAATGGTGCTTCCTTGGCTTTTTCCATGTCGAAGAATGAATTAACATTTGAAATTCGACAGTTATATGTTCAAAGTGCATATTGGAATGCATACAACTCTTTATTGATGAAGCAGGATACAATTTTGCAGCAATTCGTGAAGGCTACTGATCTCAAATATGCAACAGGTGCGGTTACTTTGGTAGAAAAAACGACAATCGACACTCGATTAAATGAGGTAAGAAGTAAGAAAAGTTTAGTAGACGCGGAATTAAATGCGATTGGTCGAAGGTTACAATATTTGATGGGGGTTAATTTCATCGTTCAATGCGAGACAGGAGATTTTTCACCTTTAACAACGATTGCTCTATCGGACACATCAAAATTGAAAGAAAATCCTCAAGCGCTGCTTTTAGAACAACAAATATTGATCGCGGAAAGTGAACGCAAATTAATGAACGGTTCTGCTTTACCCGAACTTAAAATAGGATATTTTAATCAATCTCTTTATGGAACGCCTTTGTCAGAAAATTCACTTCAATTGGCTGGAAAAGCAGATCGTTTTCAAGGTTTTCAATTCGGATTGATAATTCCTTTGTGGTTTGGTCCGGATTTTAGCAGAAATCAAGCAGCGACTATCAATCAAAAAGTTAAGGGTCTAGATTACGAGAATTATTTGAACAATCTTCAGAGTGAGTATGAGAAAACATTGATCAACTTGAAGGCCAAAAAGGATTTAATCGATTACTACGAAAAATCGGCATTGCCTAATGCAAAATTAATTGAAAACCAGTCTACTAAATCATTTGAGTTAGGTGAAATTGAATTCACTACTCATCTATTAAATCTACAGCAAACAGTGGCTATTTATGAATCGTATCTCAATGCAGTAAACGAATACAATGCCAATCTGCTTTATTTAAATTACTTAATGGCAGAATAATTTTATAAAATTAAAAAGACATGAAAAAAAATTGGATTATTTACATACTCTTCCTTAGCGTTTTCACATCCTGCGGAGGAAATGAGCCTACAGCCGAGAAACATGAAGAACACCATGATGATGAAGAACAAACGGTTGAATTAACCCAAGCACAATATGAATCTGCCGAAATTGCGTTGGGTACAATTGAAAAGCGAAGTATTAGTGGCGTTATAGCAGCAAATGGTTTGTTAGATGTTCCTCCACAAAGTAAAGTGTCAGTTTCAGCACCTATGGCTGGATTTGTAAAGTGGACACAACTTTTACCAGGATCCAAAGTAACGAAAGGCCAGGTGGTTGCCGTTATGGAAAATCAAGAATATGTTTTGTTGCAACAGGAGTATTTGGAAAACTATGGTCAATTGGAATTCTTAAAAGGTGACTATGAACGTCAAAAGGAATTGTCCAAAGAAAATGTAAATGCAAAAAAATCACTAGAGCAAGCAAAGGCTAATTATTTAACAGCAAAAGGAAGATTGGAAGGATTGTCTTCTCGTTTGGAATTACTTAACATTAATGTGAACAAACTACAAAATGGGAAAATTCAAAACACAATCAACTTATATTCTCCAATATCTGGTTATGTAACGAAAGTAAATACCAATATCGGAGCATATGTAAATCCTACAGATGTCATTATTGAAATAGTGAACACTTCTGAATTGCACGTCGAATTGACTATTTATGAGAAAGATATTCCGTCAATTAAGGAAGGACAACGAGTGCTTTTCACCTTGTCAAATGAGACGAATCAGCGAGAAGCAAGAGTTAAATTAATTGGAAGACAAATCAGTAATGAACGAAGCGTACAAATTCATTGTGATTTAAGTAAAAATGACAAGGAATTAATTCCGGGAATGTATTTAAAGGCAATTGTTGAAACAGATAATGCAATGTTAACGGCCGTTCCAGAAAGTGCGTTGGTGTATTTTGAAGGTAAATCCTACATATTCTTCAAGGAGGAACATGCACATAACTCTAAAGAGCAGAATATTGATTTCGAAATGATTGAAGTGAATGCAGGGAAAGCCGAAGCAGGATTTGTCGCTATTACCTTACCCGAAGGTTTTGATATAAGAAAGCAGTTAGTCGTTAAAGGAGCATACAGTTTGTTGGCAAAGATGAAGAATTCTGAAGAGGATGGAGGACATGCTCATTAGAAATTGAATAGTATCATTAGGGACAATAATTCAATTTACTTAAATTATTGTCCCTATAATATTTAGGATATGGTAAATAAGGATCCAAATCACGTGCACACGTATGATGAAAATGGGAATATGACCTGTTGTTCATTGGAGGAGAAAATTGATTTAAAAAGTGGAGAACCTCATATCCATTCAAAGGAAGATTCTCACGATGACCATGACCATAGTCATGAGGTTAATGAAAGTTGGAAGCAATATGCACCTTCGGTTATTAGTTTTACCTTGTTGCTGACAGGGATATTATTTGAGCAAGTAGTTCATCCGGATTTTTTCCAAGGATATTATAAACTCATTTGGTACATTATAGCCTATTTACCTGTTGGTCTACCTGTATTAGCCGATGCATTTAAATCGATTTCTAGAGGTGCATTTTTTTCAGAGTTTTTTCTAATGTCAATTGCGACAATAGGTGCATTTTTCATTGGAGAGTATTCTGAAGGCGTTGCTGTAATGGTATTTTATGCCATAGGAGAATTGTTTCAAACGGCAGCGGTAAATAGAGCAAAACGAAGTATTAAAGCCTTATTGGACATTCGTCCTGAAACAGTAACCGTTGAGAGAAATGGAAAATTGGTTTCCACT
>Ga0066408_1000195_pt1 | contig 14316 bp, 10 predicted proteins | sample LakWasMet10_HOW4_2_FD_59495 | JGI IMG/M metagenome (GOLD analysis project Ga0066408, IMG submission 59495) | Freshwater sediment methanotrophic microbial communities from Lake Washington under simulated oxygen tension - Sediment Metagenome 10_HOW4 | ecosystem: Environmental > Aquatic >... | reverse complement strand
TATTATTTATATATATATTATTTAGGTTATAAAGATGAATATACAAATCAACCGTGAAACATTGTTAAAACCTTTGACCTCGGTCACTAGTATTGTAGAAAAAAGACATACACTGCCGATACTGTCTAACTTGTTATTAGAAGCTAAACAAAATAGAGTTCATTTAACCGCTACTGATTTAGAAATGCAGGTATCACTCTCGATTGATAGTGCAACTACAGGTGACTTTTCAACAACAATATCAGCTAAAAAACTATTAGATATCTGTCGTTCATTGCCAGATAACTCAGAAATTAATATGACGACAAATGACAGTCGTATTACCTTAAAAGCTGGTAAAAGTAGATTTAATTTACAAACCCTACCTGCAGCAGATTATCCAGTAATGACTAAAACCCAGGGTGAAAGTACTCTGATAACGATTGGTCAACGTCAGCTAAAAGATTTACTAAAACAAGTTGAGTTTGCTATGGCGCAACAAGATATTCGCTACTACTTAAACGGCTTGTTATTTGAAGTTATTGCTAATCGTTTGAATATTGTCGGTACGGATGGCCATAGATTAAGTTTTACCTCTACAGAACTTAAACAGAATTATGATAAACAAGATGTCATCTTGCCACGCAAGACTGTAGTTGAGTTAATTAAGCTGTTAGATGATAGCGATGAAGATATAAAAATTGAATTAGCAAGTAACCAAGTAAACTTCAGTTTTAGCCACTTTAAACTCATCTCAAAAGTAATTGATGGTAAGTTTCCAGATTACAACCGGGTAATACCTACAGGTCATCAAAATAGCTTTACAACAGATAGAGTAACTGTATTGTTAGCAATGCAGCGTGCTTCAATTTTATCAAACGAAAAATATCGTGGTATTCGCATGGTGCTAAGTAATAATAATTTAAAACTCATTAGCACTAATAGTGATCAAGAAGAAGCTGAAGAAGAACTAGAAATAGATTACGCAGGTGACAGCTTAGATATAGGTTTTAACGTTACCTATTTAATCGATGTATTAAATAACACTAGTAGTGAACAAGCAACCTTCTCGTTTGCCGATGCAAATAGCAGTTGTTTAATCACAATACCAAAGAATACTGATTACAAATATGTGGTTATGCCAATGCGCATATAAACGCATGTTTCACGTGAAACACTAAATTAAACCAATATATATTCATATAAAGACAAAAAGCATGGCTGAAAATCAAGCAGAGTTACCATCAAATTTACCAAAAGTTTCGCTAGATTATGATTCATCAAGTATTAAGATATTAGAAGGTTTAGATGCGGTTCGTAAACGCCCTGGTATGTACATTGGTGATACGTCCGATGGTTCTGGCTTACACCATATGGTATTTGAGGTACTTGATAACGCGATTGATGAGGCTTTAGCTGGTCATTGTGATGATATTAAAGTCACTATTCACTCAGATAATTCAATCAGCGTATCCGATAATGGTCGAGGTATTCCAACAGATATTAAAGATGATGATAAGCATGAGCCTAAACGTTCAGCTGCAGAAATAGTGATGACTGAGCTTCATGCAGGTGGTAAGTTTGATCAAAACTCATATAAGGTTTCTGGTGGATTACATGGAGTAGGTGTTTCTGTAGTCAATGCTTTATCAGATTGGTTACGTTTGAAGATATACCGTCAAGGTAAAGCTCATCAAATGGAGTTTCAACGTGGTATAGCTGTATCACCACTTATGCAAACAGGTACCACTGAAAAGCGTGGAACTGAAGTTCACTTTTTAGCCTCCGTAGAAACTTTTGTACTGGTTGAATATCATTTTGAAATATTAGCAAAACGCATACGCGAGTTATCATTTTTAAATAACGGTGTAAAGATTGAGTTAATAGATCAACGTACAGGGAAAAGCGAAAACTTTGCTTATTCAGGCGGTATTAAAGGTTTTGTGGAGTACATGAACCGTACCAAAACAGTGCTTCACCCTAAAACTTTCTATGCAATGGGTGAAAGAGACGGAATGACGATTGAGGTTGCCATGCAGTGGAATGACTCATACTCTGAAACAGTTCAATGCTTTACCAATAACATTCCACAACGTGATGGTGGTACGCATTTAACAGGGCTACGCACTGCCATGACACGCACATTGAACCAATATATCGAACAAAGCGAAATTGCTAAAAAAGCTAAAGTAGAAACAACAGGTGACGATATGCGTGAAGGTATTTGTTGCGTATTATCAGTCAAAGTACCAGATCCAAAGTTCTCTTCACAAACAAAAGATAAATTAGTTTCAAGTGAAGTGCAACCTGTAGTATCTGAAGTGGTTTCTGCTAAGTTAGCTGAATTTTTAGCTGAAAATCCGGCAGATGCAAAAATTATTGTAGGTAAGGTAGTAGACGCAGCTCGTGCGCGTGAGGCTGCGCGTAAAGCTCGTGAAATCACACGTCGTAAAGGGGTAATGGACACTATGGGCTTGCCAGGTAAGTTAGCAGATTGCCAAGAGCGCGATCCAGCAAAGTGTGAAATTTATCTAGTTGAGGGTGACTCAGCAGGGGGTTCAGCAAAGCAAGGCCGTGATCGTAAGTTTCAAGCTATTCTGCCATTAAAAGGTAAGATATTAAACGTAGAAAAAGCACGTTTTGATAAATTGTTAGGCTCACAAGAAATTGCAACACTCATTACCGCGCTTGGTACAAGCATTGGTAAAGCTGATTTTAATGCAGAAAAATTACGTTATCACCGCATTATTATCATGACCGATGCTGACGTTGATGGTGCGCATATCCGTACATTACTACTCACATTCTTCTACCGTCAAATGTCGGAGCTCGTAGAGCGTGGCCATATTTATATTGCACAACCACCTTTGTATAAAGTAAAACAAGGTAAAGATGAGCGTTATCTAAAAGATCAACAAGAGCTTGATCAATACTTACTGCAATCAGCACTTAAAGGGGCTGAGCTAACCACTAAAACCGGAGCAGAGGTCATTACAGGTGCACCACTAGCTGAAATTGCAAAACAAATGGTGCTAACAGAAGCTGTCATACGCAGAATTGCAGCGCTTTATGATGAAAGCGTACTACGTGCTATGCAAGACTTAGGTGAGATGAGTTTAAGTACAAAAGAAACCACAGAAATAGCAGCAGCTAAGTTGCGTCCCATATTAGGCGCTATTGGTAGTGATGTTATTGTAGGTTTTGACAAAGAAGCAGGTGCTCATCGTCTAGAAATCAATAAATACGTACATGGTAATTTGCAATGCTGCGTGATTGATGCTGAGTTCTTAGGCTCGGGCGATTATCGTCAAATTAGCAAAATGTCAGTAATGCTACAAGGTTTGTTGGGCGAGGGTGCGTTAATCAAACGCGGCGAGAAAGAGCAAGCCATTACCACATTCAAACAAGCGCTAGATTGGTTACTAGAAGAAGCGAAGCATAACCTCAACATACAACGTTATAAAGGTCTTGGTGAGATGAACCCATCGCAGCTATGGGAAACCACAATGGATCCAACTGTGCGTCGTTTGCTAAAAGTACAGATTGATGATGCAATTGCTGCTGACGAAATATTTACCACACTAATGGGGGATCAAGTTGAACCTAGAAGAGCCTTCATTGAAAGTAACGCATTAGGTGTAGGTAACTTAGATATTTAGGCTATGTAGTAATGCTTAGATACACTAAACCAGTCCATAAATAGTTATTTTGAGTGCTGCTACTCAATTGTCAGTATAAATAACTGAGGACATAAATAAAGAGGCGCCCATCAAGCAGTAAATATAGTACATCTTTAAGATCATGGTTCAGGCGAGTCAGTATCAAAACTTCCTTGGCTAATACTTTTACGAGCAGCTAAGGCTAATGCCTGATACCTTATTTTAAACTCGTCGAGACTATCTTCCTCAAGCTCTTCTAAGTCTAGGAGAGCATTGTGAGCACCTTTTGTAGCACGGATTAACTCATCAAGCTTTAACTGAATAGCCTCGGTATCTCTATTTTGTGTATTTTGAATTAAGAAAACCATTAAAAAAGTAATGATAGTTGTTCCGGTGTTAATAACCAATTGCCATGTGTCACTAAAGTTGAAAATTGGGCCTGTAAGTATCCAGAAGACAACAATTGCAGCGGCAAAAGTAAACACACGAGGACGACCACAGAAATGAGCTGTAACTTTAGCAAAGTTTGAATACCAAGTAATGTTGCGCATAAGCTTATCTTTCCTAGATATTTCACACTCAGTATTTTACTGAATTAGACAATTAAAACGCATTTAATTTTCCACTATAACCTTTTTAAGAGGTTAACTTTCTAAACTAAGTAATTATTAAGTACTAATTTAAGCAATTACTATTCTCTCCTTTGGTGTAGCCTTGTCATTAAATCTATTTAAGGTCTAAATTAGTGATAAACAAGATAAAATTAATAAGTATCTCAAAGAGTTATCGGCTAAGTTGGGCTGTCTTACTTATTTTCTGTGCTATGTTTATTGCTTATGTTTATTCAGAAAAGCAGATTGACCGCGCTAATGAATTAAGAGTCCAGTCGTATCTTCTAGCTGAAGAGTTGCGTCAATCATCTGATGATCTTACTCGTATGGTGCGCACCTATGTGATTACTGGTGACAGTATTTATAAGCAGCATTATCAAGAGATTATCGATATTCGTAATGGTAAGACGCCTCGCCCAATCTCATATAGCAATATTTATTGGGATTTAGTTTTAGCTGATAACGTAAGGCCACGCGCCTATGGTGAAAAGAAACCGCTACTTCAGCTGATGAAAGAAGCAGGATTTACCGATATAGAGTTCTCAACGTTATCAAAAGCTAAATTCAACTCTGATTTGCTGACTAATAGAGAGTTAGCGGCAATGAGGTTAATTGAGCCAACAGATGCTACTAAAGATAGTCGTCGTCATCAAGCTAGTTCTATGCTGAACGACTTAGCTTACCACAAGGCTAAGGCTGCAATTATGCAGCCCATCAGTAATTTTAATCAAATGGTAGATAAACGAACATTAGCTAATATTCATTATGCTGAGACTATAGCTTTAATATTGAGAATATTGGTTATTATTATTGGAGTGTTATTGTCTCTGACACTATGGCGTGAGTATAAAGCGCTTAATACAATATTAGGGGCGTCTGCAGACGAAGTTCACAGATACTTAGTAAAAATTGGCAGTGGTGATTTTTTATCTAAGATCCCAGTACGTCAAGGCATGGAAAATAGCGTGATGGGGTGGTTATCACAAACGCAGACCCAGTTAGCTAAGGTTTATGTTGAACATAAAGCTGCTGAAGCGCGGAACCATCGGCAAACTCAACTGTATGCGGCATTGAGTCAATGCAACCAGGCTATTGTTCGTAGTAAAAATGAAGCAGAACTGTTCCCTAAAATTTGTCATGATGCTGTGGTTTTTGGAGGAATGAAGATGGCTTGGATAGGATTATTTGACAATAAGAGTCAATTGCTAACACCTGTTGCAGCTTATGGGGCAGGGATTAAGTATTTAGATTTACTTAAAATATCAGTAGATGCTAAAGATATGACTGGTCGAGGTCCAAGCGGTACTTCATTTCGTGAAGATAGACCATTTTGGTGTTTTGATTTTCATAATGACCCAGCAACAGAGCTTTGGCATGAGCTTAGCGAAAAGTTTGAGTGGAGCGCTTTTGCTGCGTTACCGCTGCATCGTAATGGTAAGGTTATAGGCACATTTAATATATACGCTGATGACCGAAGCGTGTTTGATCAAGAGGGTCAAGATTTATTGATTGAAATGATATCAGACATAGACTTTGCACTTGATAACTTTGATGTTGAAAATGAACGTGAGCAGTTTAAAGGAAAATTACTAGAGAGCGAGGAAATCTCTAGATTAGTACTTGAGAACTCTTTAGATGCAATCATTAATATCAATACTCAAGGTTTAGTAATCGAGTGGAGTGGAGCCGCATGTAAAATGTTTGGCTACACGCGGGAAGATGCGCTTGGTCAAAAACTCTCAGATCTTATTATTCCTGAGAGAGACAGAGAAGCGCATATTAATGGTATGAGCAGAGTTATTGCCACTAATCAATCAAATATGACAGGTCGGCGCGTAGAAGTGAGTGCATTGAGGGTCGATGGAACAGAAATTCCAGTTGAGATGGCTATTGCAAAAGTTGAAACAGGCAGTATGGTCTTTTTTAGTGCATTTGTTAGAGACATTACGGACCGTAAAGAGTCTGAAAGCCAAATTCAGAAGCTCGCACATTTTGATGCATTAACCAACTTACCTAATCGTATTTTATTACAGGATCATTTTAAGTACGCATTAAGCTTAGTTAAACGTAATAATGGTAAATTAGCAGTTATATTTCTTGATTTAGATCATTTCAAAGACATTAATGACACATTAGGTCATAGCATTGGTGATTTATTACTAATAGAGGTTGCAAATAGATTGCAGTCGACCTTGCGTGAAGAGGATACACTGTCGCGTTTAGGCGGAGATGAGTTTATTTTAATATTACCCGGTACTGACTCTCACGGTGCCGCTAATGTATCACAAAAGCTACTTAGTATTATGTCGAAGCCCTACCATATTGACTCTTTTGAACTCACGGTTACTGGTTCAGTAGGTGTGGCACTGTATCCAAATGATGGTACCGACTTTGAGATACTTTCACAAAAAGCGGATACCGCAATGTATAGAGCTAAGCAAGAGGGTAGAAACAACTATCGTTTCTTCACTGCTGAAATGCAGGCCACATCCTCTAGAAACCTGCAACTGGTGAACGCTTTACGTTACGCGCTTGAACGAAATCAATTTAGCTTGCACTATCAGCCTCAGGTATCACTTCATCAAGACTGCATTATAGGAGCAGAAGCTTTACTGCGCTGGCACCACCCAGAACTTGGCTCTATCTCACCCGCTGAATTCATTCCAATTGCTGAAGACTCGGGTTTGATAATTTCTATTGGTGAATGGGTATTACGACAAGCCGTGCAACAAGCCCAAACTTGGCTAGAAGAAGGTCATGCTCCGATAATCATAGCGGTAAATATCTCAGCAATACAGTTCCGTCACCCTGATTTACCAAATTTGGTTACACAAATACTCGAAGAGGTTGGGTTAGCTCCAGAGTATCTCGAGTTAGAGCTCACTGAAGGCGTCGCAATGTACGACCCTCAGGCTGCTATTGAAATGATGAATAATTTACATGAGCTTGGTATTCGAGTGTCTATCGATGATTTTGGCACAGGCTATTCTTCATTGAGCTATTTAAAGAAGTTTAAAGTTTATAAACTTAAGATTGATCAATCTTTTGTACGAGACATTAGCACCGACCCCGAAGATAAAGCAATTGTTAGCGCAATTATTAGTATGTCTAGAAGTCTTGGTTTAAAAACTATTGCAGAAGGAGTAGAAACCGTTGAGCAGTTGACTTATTTGCGGTTACAAGGCTGTGATGAAGTACAAGGCTATTACTATAGTAAAGCGCTGCCAGCAGAACAGTTAGAACAATATTTCAGAGGGTTCAAATCACTTAAACATTAATTAACTACTAAATTCTCACACAGCTTTTTGACTAGGAATTATGAATACACATAAAAAGAAAGCTCTCGTGAAATTACGCCTCAATAGCGGCATACTGTAGCAACTTAGGTTGGAGTTTGCAACAAAATTAGCCCCTCACACAAAATAAAACTTAATCATGTCAGACACATAGGTATAGATTGTTTTGTCATCAGACACACCAGTACCATAGCTTAACTAAAACAAATGAATACTTGAGTAATTTATCATTGGTATAACTATTGTGATAGCTGCTAGTGTGCAGGTTAATTTTTACCCTAACTGATCACTATTTAAAACTCAACCATTTCAAACTCTGCTTTAGAAACGCCACACTCAGGACACGTCCAGTCATTAGGCACGTCTTCCCAACGGGTGCCCGGTGCAATACCATCTTCAGGCCAACCTTTTTCCTCTTCATAGACCAAACCGCATAATAAACATTGCCACATTCTCATGATTTTTCCATTATATGAGCTAAAAAGCTTTCAGATTGAAGGCTTACTATTTTGTCGCGTTTTAGCTTAAGTCCTTACAAGAAACGTTTTAAATTAAAACGTATTAAATAAAAAGCCCGTGTTTGATTAAACTCTCTAATACGGGCTTTTATTACAAGTTAAACCGTCAAATAAATTTTATAATTTATAAGCCTAATGCCATTGCAACACCGGCACCGTAGGCGGGATCTGCTTTAGTGCAATTGGCAATATGACGCTTTTGAATTTCTATCGAAGCACCACCAACAGAACGAGCCGTATTCTCAAATAGCACACGCTGTTCTGCAGACGTCATTAATCGGAATAAGTTGCCGGGCTGCGAATAGTAGTCATCATCCACGCGGTGATTCCAATGATCTGCCATACCTTCAATGGCTAATGGCGGCTCACTAAAATCTGGCTGCTCTTGCCATTCGCCTTTAGTATTTGGTTCATAGCCAATCGCCGCACCGTGATTTCCGTCTATACGCATAGCACCATCGCGGTGATAACTGTGAAATGGACATTTAGGTGCATTTACAGGAATTTGATGATGATTCACCCCTAGTCTATAACGTTGCGCATCGCCGTAAGAGAATAGGCGTGCTTGCAACATTTTGTCTGGCGAAAAGCTAATGCCAGGCACAACTGCTGCTGGGTTAAAGGCTGATTGTTCAACTTCAGCAAAAAAGTTCTGAGGATTACGGTTAAGCTCCATAACACCCACTTCAATTAATGGATAATCTTTGTGTGGCCATACTTTAGTTAAGTCAAATGGATTCATATAGTAAGACCCTGCGTCTTTCTCAGGCATAATTTGTACAGCAAGTGTCCATTTTGGATAATCACCATTTTCAATACTCTCAAACAAGTCGCGCTGATGACTTTCACGGTCTTTGCCAATAATGGCTTCAGCTTCCGCATCAGTTAAATTCTTAATACCCTGATGTGACGTAAAGTGAAACTTTACCCAATAACGCTCATTTTTAGCATTAATAAAGCTAAATGTATGACTACCAAAGCCGTGCATGTGGCGATAGCTTGCAGGTATACCGCGATCGCTCATCACTATAGTGATTTGGTGTAAGGCCTCAGGTAATGATGTCCAGAAATCCCAATTGTTTTCAGCGCTACGCATATTAGTGTGCGGGTCGCGTTTTACTGCATGGTTTAAGTCGGGAAACTTAAGTGGATCGCGTAAAAAGAATACAGGTGTGTTATTGCCAACTAAATCCCAGTTACCTTCTTCGGTGTAAAACTTTACTGCAAAACCGCGAATGTCACGCTCGGCATCAGCCGCACCGCGTTCACCAGCTACAGTGGTAAAACGTGCAAACAACTCTGTTTTTTTACCAACTTGTGAAAATATTTTAGCGCGCGTATATTGGCTTATGTCATTTGTCACAGTAAAGCAACCATAAGCTCCTGAGCCTTTAGCGTGCATACGGCGTTCTGGAATCACCTCACGATCAAAATGCGCAAGCTTCTCTAATAACCATATGTCTTGTAATAAGACTGGGCCGCGTGCTCCGGCCGTCATAGTGTTTTGGTTGTCTGGCACTGGAGCACCAGCAGCGGTAGTCAGTTTCTTTTTCATGTTCACGAGACTTCTCCTTATCAATATCGGTTAATTATTCTCTGCAAATCTGATGGATATTTCAATTAGTTCTTGTCTATTAGATTTAATTGGTATTTAGAACATTTTTACTCTTTAATTAGTCATTATTAAAGACGTATAGCTATCTTATAGGGTGATAATTGATTTGTATAATTGTATATTTCAATGTAATTGATAAATATAATTTATCAATGTATGATAGAAAAAACTGATGACATTGAGCCTAAAGTGAGTTTAACAGAGTTAAAATTTATTATAGCGGTAGCGCAAGAACGTAATTTTAGGCGTGCTGCGGAAAAATGTTTTGTTTCACAGCCAGCGCTAAGCTTAGCAATTAAAAAGCTTGAAGAAGAGCTCAATGTGATTATCTTTGAGCGGAGCAGAAGTGAAGTCAGTATGACTGAAATTGGCGAGAAAATAGTTGAGCAGGCTTCTAAGGTATTAGAAGAAACCGCCTATATCAAACAGTTAGCAGAGCTCGGTAAGAATCAGTTAAAAGGCACGCTAAAACTAGGAATGATACATTCAGTAGGCCCTTATTTGTTACCAGAGATTATTCCGATATTACGTAATAGTGCACCAGAGATGCCTTTGGAAGTAGAGGAAAACTTAACGGCTAATTTAGAGATGCAATTGCGTAATGGAGTTATCGACGCAGCTATTATCGCGCTGCCATTTAATGTGCCTGGCTTGCAATATCGTGTTCTATATGACGAGGAGTTCGATGTAGTTGTACCTAGCGACCATCATTGGGCAAAGCGTAAGTACATTAAACCCGAAGAGTTATCTAACGAAAAAGTATTATTACTAAATAGTGGTCACTGTTTTAGTAATCAAGTCACACAGGCATGCCCTGAGCTTTCACGTAAGGGTGAGATTTTGCAAGGTAACTCACTAGAAACCATACGTAATATGGTGGCCTCAAACCTCGGTATTACTGTATTGCCTTGCTCTGCAACAGCAGAGCGCTATAATAGTCCTCTAATTAAAGTGATTCCGTTTGTTCGCCCGGCGCCAACGAGGCGTATCGCTATTGCGTGGCGTAAGAGTTTTATGAGATTAGAGGCGATAGAGGAGATTGCCGAGGCAATTAAAGCGATTGACTCAAATTATATGCTGTTGATTAAGCAATAATAGTGCTTGCTTAGCAAGATATAAGATATACGATATTTCGTATATTATGGGGTCTTTTATCTAGTATGAGAATTAAGTAAATAAAAAGGCGCACTTGGCGCCTTTTTATGAAAAATGAACAATTATTTGTTCATTACGTACATTGTAACTTCGAAACCAAAACGCATTTCCGTAGCTGCTGGTGTTGTCCACATAATAACTCTCCTGATAATTAAGTTGTACACAATCTATGACCTACATAATACAGAGCAGTTGCAATAGTTAGCTATGTAAAGCCACTAAATTGGACTAATGATTTTCATTAGTTAAATGTCGTGACAAGCAGTGTTAATAACTCACTGAAATACGATAACCAGCTACCGATTCATCCTGAACGGTCAGCGCTAATTTAACTTTGATTTCAGCACCAGCTTGCAAACCACTTGCAATATCAGATTGTACAGGTAAGTATTCTGTAGGCGTGAATATGCGCTTTAATTGAGGTTGATCATCAATATCGGTTAGTGTCAGCTCTATATTTGGATAGGCTTGGATAAATCCAGCTTGATTAATTAAAGTGCTAGAAAAGCGGATTAAACCTTTGTGATTAGCATCTTCTTGTATATCGGAATCATCAATAACGATAAGCTCTATTTTCTTGGGCAGTGGTATGGTGCAAGAAAGCTTTTCACAAACTTGAGTGAGTAAAGGTTTTAATTTTGGATAGTAAATAATAATATCAGTACGCAAAAAATAAATACTTTGAGCTAGAGCAGCGATGAGCAGAAGAACTGTGCACATGCTTATTAACCACTTATAAAAGCGCCCTTTACACTTGATATTTTGATTAGTTGTTTCAAAGTAATTGGCCTGATCGTCCTTCAATAAGGGACTGCTGACAGTCTCGCAGGTTCTATCACCTACTTGTGGGCTCTCATACTCATCAGTCTGGCTAACTTGAGCTTGACCTTCATCATCGATGTTAGTACTGTCCTTAGTTAAAGGGGCATCATCTACAACATTAATTTCAGTGTCGTTAACATTAACCAACTCTTTTGTTGCATCAAAAACATATAGACAATGCCCACAACGCACTTTACCGTTCAGTTGATTAAGTTGTTTATCCGTAACAATAAACTGCGTATTACAATTGGGGCAATTAGTGACGTTAGTCATTGTTCACCCTATCTTCTAATGCCTGTCAGCAATACCCAAGAGTCCATAGTTAGTGGTGCTTGCATGTTAAACCACTCAGAATAAATAGCGCTAATGTCAGAGGCTTGCTCTTTTAAAATACCTGAAAGTGCAATCTTACCGCCAGTTTTGCAGGATTTTGCCAGTGCAGGTGCCAATACGCTTAATGCACTTGAGAGTATATTGGCCACCACTATGTCAAACCCGCGCGACTGGTATTTACTTGCGTGATAAAAGTCAGCGGCAACGCGATTCTGTTCGGCATTGTATACGCTAGATTGAATGGCTTGAGAGTCGATATCTGTACCGATAACCTCAGATGCACCTAATTTCTTAGCTGCAATCGCTAAAATACCTGAACCGCAGCCGTAATCTAAAACGGAGTCTTGCGCAGATACTGTTTCAATCAGCCATTTTAAGCACAGATGTGTAGTGGGGTGGCTACCCGTGCCAAAGGCTAGACCAGGGTCTAGTACAATGTTAATTGCCTCAGAGTTTGGTGCGCTATGCCATGTAGGCACAATCCACAAGTCTTGGGTAATTTTAATTGGCTCAAATTGAGACTGTGTCGCTCGCACCCAATCTTGCTCTTGTATGATTTCGGTAGAATATTGCAGACTGTTTAATTTGGTTTCTTGTTCCAGATCAGCGATCACTTTTGCAACATCAACACCCTCATCAAACAGGGCGCTGACAAGATTTTGCTGCCAGATACCAGGTGGCGGATCGCCTGGCTCACCAAATATTGGCTGTTCGTCTAATGTGTCTGCGTTTGCATCCTCTATAATGGCGGAAAGCGCACCTTGTGCCATTAGTGTATCGCTGATTAAATCAGCGGTATTGTCTTGTGCTTCAATTTTTAATGATATCCACGCCATGCAAAACCCTATCTATTTCACGCTAGACTCAAGCAAAGACAAGTCAAAATATTACAGCCAAACTAAACGACGTAGTATTCAACTGAATCTGGCATAAAAAGTCTATTTGTTGTAAATACCTAACTTTTGCTCAAGGTAGTGAATGCTTGTGCCACCTAGATGAAAAGCGGCATCCGCCATTAGGTCTGCATGCAGAGCTACATTAGTGCTAATACCACCTATCATCATTTCTGATAGAGCGATACGCATACGAGCAATCGCTTGATCACGTGTGTCACCATAAGTGATTAACTTACCTATCATAGAGTCGTAATTTGGTGGCACTGTGTAGCCCGCATAAGCGTGTGTATCGATACGTACACCAGGGCCGCCTGGCATATGAAATGTAGAGATTTTACCTGGGGATGGTATAAAGTTGTATGGATCCTCAGCGTTAAGGCGGCACTCGATAGCGTGACCTTTGAGTACAACATCTTTTTGGCGGAATTTTAGTCTTTCACCAGCCGCTACAAAAATCTGCTGTTGAACTAAGTCGATGCCAGTAATCATTTCAGTCACTGTATGTTCAACTTGTAAACGTGTGTTCATCTCGATGAAGTAGAACTCATTGTTTTCGTATAAGAACTCAAAAGTACCCGCGCCACGATACTTAATTCTGCGGCAGGCCTCGGCACAGCGTTCGCCAATTTTGTCGCGCAATCGTGGGTTAAGTAATGGTGCAGGGGCCTCTTCAAGAATTTTTTGGTGACGTCGCTGCATAGAGCAGTCGCGTTCACCTAGAAACACAGCGTTACCATGTTGATCTGCTAATACTTGAATTTCTATATGGCGTGGTTTTTCTAAGTATTTCTCCATGTAAACAACAGGGTTACCAAAGGCTGCTTGCGCCTCGGCTTTTGTCATATTCACCGAGGCAATCAATGCAGCTTCTGTGTGCACTACACGCATACCGCGCCCACCACCACCACCAGCAGCTTTAATAATTACTGGATAGCCAACTTTTTTAGCGATTCTAATGATTTCAGCGGGATCATCTGGTAATGCGCCATCAGAACCTGGTACACAAGGAACGCCCGCTTTTTTCATCGCATCTTTAGCAGATACCTTATCGCCCATTAAGCGAATAGTTTCAGCGCGAGGACCAATAAATACGAAGCCACTTTGCTCTACACGTTCAGCAAAATCAGCATTTTCTGATAAAAAGCCATAACCTGGATGAATTGCTTGGGCGTCGGTCACTTCAGCCGCACTAATGACGGCTGGAATGTTTAAGTAACTTTGACTAGACGGTGCAGGACCGATACATACAGACTCATCTGCTAGTTTTACATATTTAGCCTCTCGATCCGCTTCAGAGTGAACGGCAACCGTTCTGATACCAAGTTCGCGACATGCACGCTGGATGCGAAGCGCGATTTCGCCTCGATTTGCGATTAAGATTTTGTCAAACATAGCCATGTTGTTAAATACCTTTTAAATTTTTATTAGCCAA
>Ga0066408_1000170_pt1 | contig 15759 bp, 11 predicted proteins | sample LakWasMet10_HOW4_2_FD_59495 | JGI IMG/M metagenome (GOLD analysis project Ga0066408, IMG submission 59495) | Freshwater sediment methanotrophic microbial communities from Lake Washington under simulated oxygen tension - Sediment Metagenome 10_HOW4 | ecosystem: Environmental > Aquatic >... | reverse complement strand
AATCAATCCGAATGTGGACATCACTGTTACTTCTCCTAACGGTGGAGAAACCTGGACAGGCTTAACTACACAAACAATTACTTGGACAAACTTACCTGCTGCATCGGGACAATACAACATCCTCTATTCTATTAATGGTGGAGCTTCATGGACAACCATCACAAATAATTTTGTAGGGAACTCCTACAACTGGACAGTACCTAACATCAACAACACTACTTGTCGTATTAAAATTGTGGATGCAGTGAACACGTGTAAAGAAGATATGTCCGATGCGAACTTTACAATCGCTCCTGCTCAACCTATACTTATTACACCTAATGGTGGAGAAAGCTTGTATTCTGGAACAACCTATTCGATTACTTGGAATACAGCAACACTTTACACCAATGTATATTTAGAATATTCATTGAACAATGGTTCTTCTTGGACCGCTATTGGAACATATTCAAACACAGGATCACGTAACTGGACGGTTCCAAATGCAAATAGCAATCAATGTCTTGTTCGTATTAGCAACTCTGGTTATCCAGCTGTAAGTGATGTGAGCAATGCTGTATTTACTATCAAACCTGCAGTAACAGTTCTTACTCCCAATGGTGATAATGGCGTTACGGTTTGGGGTGGATGTACAGTAACATCCATTACATTTGATCGTTCACCTGCATGGAATTATTACGATATTCAATACAGCTTGAACAATGGTGCTACTTGGACTACCATAGCAACTAATTGGTATACAACAGCTAATCCTGCAACTTACAACTGGAACATTCCTAACTCTCCAACAAGTTCAGCTTTGGTAAGAGTAACTCCAAATGGAACATCTTATTGGGATCCGAGTGATGCAGTATTTACTATCACAAAACCAGTGACGATTATTCAACCAAACTTTGGTGGAATAATGCAAGTGGGTAGTACTTACACGATTTCTTGGTCTTCGGATGGAATCTCGAACATTTACGATATTTTCTATTCAACAAATGGTGGTGCTAGCTTCACAAATATTGTAACAGGTTACAACACCTCAACCAATACTTATGCTTGGACTGTTCCAAATGCTCCTTCAGCAAATTGCAGAATCTGGGTTAGAGATAATATCAATAGCTGTAAAGCAGATACAAGTGATATTGCTTTTACAATAAGTACAACAGCTCCTGCAATAACAGTAACATCGCCTAATGGCATTAACGATACCTTAAATGGCTGTCATACTAAGACCATTACATGGACTGATTCGCCAACAATAGGTACTTACGACATTGCTTATTCATTAAATAGTGGTTCTACCTGGGTTAATATTGTAACTGCTTATGCAACTGCTACACACAGTTACGACTGGGTAGTACCAAACAATATCAATTCAAATCAGGTTTTATTAAGGGTTCGCTCTACTTCTACGCCTACTACTTTTGATTTAAGCGATGCGTTCTTCACCATCAGAAATGGAAATTTAGTGGCGACACCTACCAGTGTTTCTGTATGTTCGGCTGTTCCTGTTCAACTGAATGCAACTGGTGGATTCAATTACAACTGGACACCAAGTACAGGTTTAAGTGCAACAAACATTTCGAATCCTGTTGCAACACCACCAAGCACAACAACGTATTATGTTCAATCAATTAACGGATCTTGTATTTTATCCGATACAGTAACCATTAATATTACAACAGGTGGAACTACCGCAAGTGTTGCTATATCAGCCTCTCCAAGTACTAGTATTTGTACTGGAACATCTGTTACATTTACCGCAACGCCAACAAATGGAGGTACAACACCTGCTTATCAATGGAAAGTAAATGGAAGTAATGTGGGAACAAACAGTACAACATTCACCTCTTCTTCTTTAAACAACAATGATGTTGTAACGTGTATTATGATTTCCAACTTACCTTGTGTTTCTGGAAGTCCTGCAACGTCAAACTCCGTTACAATGACAGTGTCACCAAATGTAACACCAAGTGTAACAGTAAGTACATCGCCTGGAACAACTATTTGCTCTGGAACAAACGTTACCTTTACTGCTACTCCAACCAATGGAGGAACAACACCTGCATATCAATGGTTGTTGAATGGAGCACCAATTGGAACCAACACCTCTACATTTAGTAATGCTGGATTAGCAAACGGAAATACAATTGCAGTGGTGTTAACATCCAATGCAACTTGTTTAACAACAAGTACAGCAACATCAAGCACTACAACAATGTCTGTTAATAGCATACCAAACCAACCAGGAACAATTTCTGGAACAGCAACAATTTGTGCTGGAACTACTAATACGTATAGCATAGCCTCAGTTGGAGGTGCAACATCTTATACTTGGACATTGCCAGGTGGCTGGACTGGTACTTCTACTTCAACTAGTATTTCAGCAACTGCAGGTACAGCAAGTGGAACAATTTCGGTTACTGCAAATAATGGTTGTGGAAACAGTGCTGCACAAACAATTGCAATTACAGTTAACCAAATACCTGCTCAACCTGCAAGTATTTCGGGAACAACAACAATTTGTTCCGGTACATCAAATACTTATAGTATTTCACCTGTTGCAGGTGCAACATCGTATACTTGGAGTGCACCAAGTGGTTGGACGGGTACTTCCACAACTGAAACAATAACAACTACAGCAAGTAGCACAAGTGGTAATATTACAGTTACAGCAAACAATACTTGTGGAAACAGTACTTCACAACAAGTAGCTATCACAGTAAATACAATACCTGCAACTCCAGGAACTATTTCGGGTAGTAGTAGTGTTTGCCAAACAAGCACAAATACTTACTCGGTAGCAACTGTAGCGGGGGCAACATCTTATACATGGACATTGCCAGCAGGATGGTCGGGCACATCAACGAGCACAAGTATTTCTGCAACTGCTGGTACAACTGGAGGAACCATTACAGTAACGGCTAATAATACTTGTGGTAATAGCAGTGCTCAATCATTAGCTGTTACAACAAATGCAATTCCTGCACAACCAAGTTCAATAAATGGAAATGCAACTGTTTGTGAAAATGCAACAGAAGGTTATAGCATTCTAGCTGTAGCTGGTGCTACTTCATACACATGGACATTGCCAGGTGGTTGGTCTGGCACATCAACAACAACTAACATTTCAGCTATAGCTGGTACTGTTGGTGGTACAATTTCAGTTACTGCAAATAATACATGTGGAAATAGCAGTCCTCAAGTATTAACAATTAGCATGAATACTATTCCAGCTCAACCAGGAACCATTTCGGGTAATTCAACTGTGTGCGAAGGAACGAATCAAACCTACAGCATAACACCTGTAGCCAACACAACTAGTTATGTTTGGACTTATCCTTCAGGATGGGTATCTTCAGGAACTACAGAAACAAGCAATGCAACAGCAGGTGCAACTTCTGGAACAATAACAGTTGCAGCACAAAATACTTGCGGAACAAGTGCAACTCAATCGTTTGCAGTTACTGTAAATCAACTACCAGCTGCACCTACTAGTATTTCAGGAAACTTAACCGTTTGTGAAACAGCTACAGAAGCATACAGCATCAGTCCTGTAAGCGGAGCTAGTTCGTATGTATGGACAGTACCTTCTGGATGGTCAGGAACATCAACAACTGAAAACATTTCAACTACAGTTGGTAGTCCAGATGGCGATATAACAGTTGCCGCAATTAATGGCTGTGGAACGGGTACTGCAACAACATTAGCAGTTGTTTCAACCACAACACCAGCTCAACCAGCCCCAATATCAGGTATAACCGAAATTTGTGGTAATGGTTCATTAATTTCCTTCGCAACAACAAATGATGTAACTGTAGACGACTATACTTGGACCTTACCAACAGGTTGGACTGGCAGTTCATTTGCTTTCAACATTACAGCTACCAATAGCGATTCATCGGGTGTAATTAGTGTGGTGGGAACAAATACGTGTGGAACAAGTATCCCACAAACGTTGAACTTCACGGTTAATCCATTACCAATAGTAACATTTGCATCCTTACCTATTGTTTGTTCAAATGCTGCATCATTTGTAGTAACAGGTGGAAGTCCTGCAGGTGGAATCTATTCAGGTCCTGGTATAAGTAACGATTCAATTTTTGATCCTGCTTCAGCTGGAATTGGAACACATACCATTTTCTACACCTACAGCGATGGAACTTGTTCTAACGATGCAAGTTCTACTATTCAAGTGGATATGTGTACAGGAATCGAAATGCTTAACACTTCAAACAGTTCCGTTACTGTTTACCCAAATCCATTCAATGACTATACAACAATTAGTATTGATAGTAAATTACAGTTAATTGGAACTTCGATTCGTATTTACGATGTTATTGGAAAAGAAGTAATTTCAATAATGAACATCACTAATTACAGCATCAGTATTCAATGTAACGATTTAAAAGATGGAATGTATTTCTACAAAGTCGTAAACAATGGAATTGAAATTGGTACTGGTAAATTAATTATAGAATAGACTGACTAATATTTAAAAGCCCCTTTACAATTATGTAAAGGGGCTTTTTTATTTTACCAATCCTGTTGTAATTTTTGCAGAAAGCAAACACAAGGGAACGCTTGGCCCAGGATGGACACTACCTCCACAGAAATACAAGTTTTTAATTTTGTTTGAAAAATTTGCATGACGCAAAAAAGCAGCAAACTTATTGTTTGAGCTATTCCCATAAATGGCACCAAAGGCACTCGAAGTTCTACTCTCAATTACTCTTGGGTCGAAAACCATTTCGCACTCAATCATGGGACGAATATCCGTTTTTAAAATACGGTTCGCTTTAGCTATAATAGCTTCGCGAGCATCATTAATGTATTGATCCCAATCTTGCCCTTGGTTATTTGGCACATTCACAAATGCAAACCAATTTTCGCATCCTTCAGGGGCATCTGTTGGTGTATGCTTCGAAGTAATGTTTACATAAATAGTAGGATCATGATAGATTGTCTTCTTTGAAAAAATTGCTTCAAACTCTTCTTTGTAATTTTCAGCAAATAAAATATTATGCAAACCCAACTGTTTGAATTGCTGCTTAATTCCCCAATAAAAAATAATTCCCGAACTCGACTTTGGCTGTCCTAATGTTTTCATCGGTTTTTTAGCGGATGGAATCAACTTTTGATAGGTATTATAAACATCCATATTGCTAATAACAACATCAAACGATTCAATACCATTTTTTGTTTTTACTCCTTTAGCGATGCTGTTCTCCAATATAATTTCCGAAACAGGCGTTTCAAATTTAAATTCAACTCCAATATCCTTTGCCAACTGCAACAGAGATGCTGTGATGCTATACATTCCTCCCTCGGGATAATAAGCTCCTTTTGCAACTTCCACATGTGGAATAACATTCAACGTAGCTGGTGATAAGTATGGACTGGAGCCATTGTATGTTGCATAACGATTAAAAACTTGAACCAAATGAGCGTCCTTGAATGCTTTTTCATTTGCCGCATTCATCGTATCAAATGCACCAATCTTTCCAAAGTTAATCAAGCCTTTAGCAACGGCTTTTGTAAAATAGTTTTTGAATTTGTGCAATGAGTTTTGTAAAAAAACTTCGGCAGTTAACTCATACATCTCTTCTGTTTTATCAAAATAGGCAATGATGTCCTTTTTTGAATCTTTTGTCTTAGCTGCCATCTCATTGGCATAAGCTTCTTTTCCATTGTACCCATCCAGCACCAAACCATCTTCAAAAAAATAACGGTATACTGGGTCAAGTTGCTTATAATTAAAATAATCGCGTGGATTTTTGCCAGATAGTTGAAATAGCTCATCGATATACTCGGGCATTGTTAAAACGGAAGGCCCCATATCAAATCGATATCCTTTGTTAGTCTCAGTAGAAAGCTTCCCTCCTGCAAATGCATTTCCCTCATAAACAACTACTTGAAAGCCTTTATTGCGCATTCGAATTGAAGCTGCTAATCCCGAAACTCCAGCACCAATTACCGCACAGGTTCTATTATTTTCTTTAATCATACCAATTATATTTTGTATAAAACCGAAGCCAAAAATATCGAAAAACTAGCTGCAAAAAACGATTCTGATAAATATCATTCAAATCAATGTAAAAACAACCTTTCCAAAACTTTGTATATATTGTAGAAAGGTCTATTTTTGCGTTTTTCTAAAAAACTTACTAATTATTTTTATTAAGGCGCAAAGAACTTACTTTTACATTGCGAATTACATTCGGATAACACATTTTTATGATCAAAATAGGCACTAAACCATTAACAGCAGGAGATTTCCACAAAATCCTTTACCAAGGAGAAAAAGTAGAATTAGACGCTGCTGCATACAAGAAAGTAGCTCAAAGTCATGAGTTTTTAAAGAAATTCTCAAAAAACAAGCTCATTTACGGAATCAATACTGGTTTTGGCCCAATGGCTCAGTATAAAATTTCGGAAAAAGACCAATTAGATTTACAATATAATTTAATTCGCAGCCACACTACCGGTGCGGGTAATCGCTTGTCGGACATACATGTAAAGTCAGCCATGATTTGCCGTTTGAGTTCATTGATGCAAGGTTATTCTGGGATACATCCTTCTGTAGTTGAACTACTTAGAGATTTAATTAATAAAGATGTTTACCCACAAATATTTGAGCATGGTGGTGTTGGAGCAAGTGGCGATTTAGTGCAATTGGCACATTTAGCGCTCAACTTGATTGGTGAAGGCGAAGTTACTTACAAAGGGAAATTGCTTCCAACCGAAAAGGTTTACAAACAATTAGGATTAAAACCTATAAAAGTTCAATTACGCGAAGCATTGGCGTTAATAAATGGAACATCTGTGATGACGGGTATTGCAATGGTTAATTTATTGCATGCAAAACAGTTAATCAATTGGAGCTTATTATCCTCTGCCATGATTATTGAAATGGTTGAATCCTATAGCGACCACTTCTCAGTGGAGTTGAACCGTGTTAAACCACATATTGGTCAACAAAAAATTGCAGCAGCTTTAAATAAAACAATGGCTGGTAGTAAATTGATCCGTAAACGTGAAGAACATTTGTTCAATGATAAAATCAGCAAAGTAGAAGTATTCCAAGATAAAGTTCAGGAGTACTACTCTATTCGTTGTGTTCCTCAAATTTTAGGCCCTGTTTTAGATACTGTTTTGTATACACAAACGGTTTTAGAAAACGAAGTGAATTCAGTAAACGATAATCCTATTATTGACAAAGAAAACAACAACGTATTCCATGGCGGAAACTTTCATGGCGACTATGTTGCATTGGAAATGGATAAATTAAAAATTGCAATTACCAAGTTAACCATGTTATCTGAGCGTCAGTTAAATTTCTTAATGAACGATAAGCTTAACGGTAAACTTCCTCCATTTGTGAATTTAGGTAAGTTAGGATTAAACTTGGGCATGCAAGCAGCACAATTTACGGCAACATCAACCACGGCCGAAAATCAAATGCTATCCAACCCAATGTACATTCATAGCATCCCTAACAACAACGACAATCAAGACATTGTGAGTATGGGAACAAATGCAGCACTGATTACTGCTAAAGTAGTTGAAAATGCATACCAAGTATTAGCAATTGAAATAGTGAGTGCTACGCAAGCAATTGATGCATTAAAATGCGAAGCTAAATTATCGACCACATTAAAGAAAACACATAAAGAAATCAGAAGCATTTTACCTCGTTTCGAGAAAGATTCGATTCTCTACAAAAAATTAGAAAAAGTAAAATTGCATTTGCAATCAACTAATCCAGGACAAATTTAATTAGAATAAAAAGATATGAAATACGCATTAGTAACAGGAGGTTCAAGAGGTATCGGTCGCGCAATTTGTGTTCAACTAGCAGAACTAGGACATTATGTAATCATCAACTATACATCAAAAGCAGATGAAGCTGAAAAAACATTGGCAATGGTTCGTGAAAAAGGAAGCAACGGTGAAATCATGAAATTTGATGTTTCTAACCAAACAGAAGTAGATGCCGTATTGGGTGGATGGATTGAAAAAAATCCAGATAAAACAATTGAAATATTAGTAAACAATGCTGGTATCCGCAAAGATCAATTATTGATGTGGATGAGCAACGAAGAATGGAATACCGTTTTAGGAATCGGTTTAGGTGGCTTCTACAATGTAACACGTATCATCATCAAAGGCATGTTGGTTAAAAAATATGGTCGTGTAGTGAATGTTGTTTCATTATCAGGATTAAAAGGATTACCGGGACAAACCAATTACTCTGCAGCAAAAGCGGGTGTTATTGGAGCGACTAAAGCGTTGGCGCAGGAAGTTGGAAGAAGAGGAATTACAGCAAATTGTGTTGCTCCAGGATTTATCAAAACCGATATGACAGAAGATTTGAATGAAAAAGATTTCAAACAATTGATTCCAGCGAACAGATTTGGTACAGCCGAAGAAGTTGCAGATGCTGTTTGTTTTTTAGCTTCTGATAAAGCAACCTACATCACCGGACAAGTACTTTCTGTGAATGGTGGATTGTATAGCTAGTGTGGAAAAAAATATAGGTAGGTACATTAAAATTTTGATTATTTTTAACTTCTCTTTTACAAAAAATTAGATGAATAACAGGGTTGTAATTACAGGATTAGGAATTTGGGGATGCCTCGGCAAAAATTTAGACGAGGTTAAGGAATCGTTATATACTGGAAAATCTGGTATTGGGATGGATATGGAGCGTAAAGCTTGGGGATATCGTTCAGGATTAACAGGAATTGTAGAAGCACCTCAATTAAAAGGATTATTAGATAGAAGAGCACGCGTTGGGTTATCTGAAGAAGCTGAATATGCCTACATGGCAACCATTGAAGCAATGAAAAATGCGAAAATGGATATGGATTGGGTGGAGAAAAACGAAGTTGGAATCCTATATGGAAATGATAGTTCCGCAAAAGCTGTTTCTGAAGCAATTGATACCATTCGTGCTAAAAAAGACACAACATTATTAGGTTCAGGTTCGATCTTTCAATCGATGAACTGTACAGTTACCATGAACCTTTCTACCATATTTAAATTAAAAGGCATCAACTTTACTATTAGTGCAGCTTGCGCAAGTGGCTCCCACTCTATTGGATTAGGTTACCTAATGATTAAATGGGGATTACAAAAACACATTATTTGTGGTGGTGCACAAGAGGTTAATCCTTTTGCATTTGGTAGTTTTGATGGATTGAGTGCTTTCTCTATCCGTGAAAATGATCCAACAAAAGCATCGCGACCATTCGATCGCGATCGTGATGGATTAGTGCCAAGTGGTGGTGCTGCAACAGTGATACTTGAAGATTACGAAAGTGCAGTAAAACGTGGAGCTCCAATTTTAGCGGAAGTTATTGGATATGGGTTTTCATCAAATGGAGATCATATTTCCAATTCAAATGTTGATGGGCAAGTACGTTCCTTAAACATGGCATTGGATGGAGCTGGAATCAAAGCAGCTGATATTGATTATATTAATGCTCACGCAACTTCTACTCCAGGAGGAGACAGAACAGAAGCGCAAGCAATTGATATGGTATTCGGTGAAACTCGACCATTGGTTAGTTCAACGAAATCAATGACAGGGCACGAATGTTGGATGGCTGGTGCTAGTGAAATTGTATATTCAATGTTAATGATGCAAAACAACTTTGTGGCACCTAACATCAACTTCGAAAATCCAGATGAAGCATCTGCTAAATTGAACATTGCAACAAAAACAACGGAAAAAAATATTGATGTATTTTTATCTAACTCATTTGGATTTGGTGGAACCAATTCCTCGTTAATTATAAAAAAAATTAAATAACTCTATAGAAACAGATTAAGACATGACACAAGAAGAAATCATCTCCAAGATTAATGAATTTTTAGTTGAAGAATTTGAAGTAGATGCTGAGAAAATCATTGCAACATCTAACCTACGCGAAACATTAGATTTAGATAGTTTAGACTATGTAGATTTAGTTGTTATTATTGAAAGCAATTTCGGATTTAAAGTAGTTGCTGAAGATTTTATCAATATCCATACATTCCAAGATTTTTACGATTATGTAAATCGTAAAGTGGCTGAAAAAGCAACTGCATAAAAAGTTAATGAACAAACTAATTAAATCGGGAGAACCTTTTTAGTTAATTTAACTCAATAATAAATACAACATGGCAAAGTGGGAAGGTAAATCGAAAGGAACTGTATTAGGTCATAAAATATTTGTATTTATTCTCAACCATTTAGGGCTAAAACCAGCGTACATCGTACTAAGGTTTGTAGCCCTTTATTATTTCCTGTTTGCTCGTAAATCGAACAAATCCTCCTTCTACTTTTTTCATGAAGTATTGAAATATAAAAAAACAACTGCCTACCTTAAAATTTACAAAAACTACTATTTGTTTGGTCAAACCATTTTAGACAAAGTAGCATTAATGGCGGGGGTAAAAACAAAATTTACAATCGACCATGAAGGTGGCGATAAGCTTGATAAAATTGCAGCCTTGGGCAAAGGAGGTATTTTGATTAGTGCACACATTGGTAACTGGGAAATTGCCGGTCAATTACTAAATCGACTCAATACCAATTTCAATATTTTGATGTATGAGAATGAACAAGAGAACATCAAAAAATACATGGATGGTGTGCAAAAGAAAAAGAATGTGAAAATTATTGCCATCAAGGATGGTGAAATGGGACACTTAATTGAATTGCACAATGCATTTAGCAATAACGAATTGGTTGTGATGCATGGCGACCGTTTCCGCGATGGGGTGCAAACTGTTGAAGCCCCTTTCCTAGGAAAAACAGCAAGCTTTCCAGCCGGTCCATTTATTATGGCCGCTAAATTTGGTGTTCCATTGTCTGTGGTGTTTTCTGTAAAAGAAAGCGATACCCATTATCATTTCTTTGCATCCGACCCTATTGAAATAAAACGAGCGCGTACTCAAGAACAAACTGAAAAAGCTATTCAAGAGCTTTTACAAAATTATATTTCTGAAGTAGAGAAAATGGTACACCGTTATCCCGAACAATGGTTTAATTTCTACGATTTCTGGAAAGAACAGGAACATAAAGCAAACTAAACATCTTTCTAAAAAGCGGAAAGGATTAAATTCATAAATTAGACATTAAAAACTACTAAGATGAAAAAATACCTATTAGCAATTTTGATAGTAACACTCACAAAAACGTTTGTTAGTTCACAAGTAATCCATACGCAATGGAAAATGTCAACAAAAAAAATAAGTGAATGTGAATACGATTTAATATTTACAGTCAATATTGACAAAAATTGGCACATCTCCTCCATTTCAAAAATCAAAGGTGCAGAAGGAGAAGTTTTTCCTACAGTGCTTTCTTTTAAGCCTAACAAAGGATATACACTCATTGGAAATTTAACAGAAACCAAGCCCAAGGCCGTGTATGATGAAACTATTGAAAAAACGGTTTTGTTACATTACAACAAAGTTGTATTTACACAACGTATTCGATTAAATGCTGGGAGTAAAATAAAAGTAATTGGCTCCTATCAGTATCAGGTTTGTGACGATTCGAAATGTGATTCGCCACCCAAAAACGAATTTTCTTTTGATTTACAAGGAACACAAAGTTGCTCAAAATAGATTATTTATAATACTAAAAAAATTAAACCATGTCACTAAACCAACAATTATTAGCCGAGTTAAAAGAAGAAGCTGCTGCTACACGCAAATTATTAGCGCTTGTTCCATTCGAAAAAGCAGATTTTAAACCTCATGAAAAATCAATGACATTAAAACGTTTAAGTGTTCATGTTGCCGAAATTAGCGGTTGGTGGAAAGAATGTTTAATTCATGATGAATTAGACTTTTCAAAAGGTGATTTTACTCCTAAAGAATATGCATCTACTGCTGACATACTTGCTTTGCACGATGATTTAGTTGCAAAAGCTGAAAAAATACTAACAGAAACTCCAGAATCCGAATTTCAAAAACCTTGGACTATGCGTAATGGTGAACAAATCTATTTTACAATGCCAAAAGAAAAAGTAGTACGTACTTGGTGCATGAATCATTTATATCATCATCGTGGGCAATTAACCGTTTATTTGCGTTTATTAAATGTTCCATTGCCTGGAACCTATGGTCCTTCTGCTGATAATTAAAAATACATTGAAGGAATAAAATATAAGATTTGAATCAAAAGAAATGAGTATCTACATTGAAGATAAAACATTTGAAAAAATTGATGGCACTAAAACGCCCATCGACATAGCCGAATATGAGCATTGCGATTTCATAAACTGTAATTTTTCAGAAGCAAATCTATCCGGTGCAGTATTCTCTTCCTGCAAATTCAAAGATTGTAATCTAAGCATGGCTGTAGTAGCTAAAACCTCGTTTAGAAATGTGCAATTCGTTAATTGCAAAATGCTAGGCTTGCGTTTCGAAAATTGCAACGACTTTTTATTTGAAATTCATGTCGACTCCTGCACACTTAACTTATCCTCTTTCTATAAGTTGAAATTAAAAAAAATGCGCTTAAAAAATAGTAGCCTTCATGAAGTCGATTTTTCGGAAGTGGATTTAAGTGCTGGCACATTCGATAATTGTGATTTATTAAATGCTACCTTCGACAAAACCATCCTTGAAAAAGCCGATTTCAGAACATCCTATAACTATATCATTGATCCAGAAAATAACCGAATCAAAAAAGCCAAATTTTCGCGCAATGGAATTGCTGGACTATTAAACAAATACGACATCGAAATTGAATAAACACTAACTTATGAAAAACAATATTTTAATTTTTGTATTATTATTCTCATTGAGTTCGTTTGCTCAAATACCTATTTTTAATGAAACACAACCATTTAAACTGGGTGAATATTTCTATATCGATTCGAAAGAATTAAACGAAAAGAGAACAATAAACGTATACCTTCCACAAGGGTATTCAAAAGATTCCGCAAACACCTACCCTGTTGTATATGTACTAGACGGTTCGGCTCATGAAGATTTTATTCATATCGCAGGATTAGCACAATTTTTAAATATGTACCAATTAATGCCCAACTCCATTGTAGTAGGTATTTCCAACATTGATCGCAAACGTGATTATACCTTCCCTACTACAATTGAACAAGACAAAAAAGATTTCCCAACTACCGGTGGCTCTGCAAAATTCATTGCTTTTTTAGAAACAGAATTACAACCAGCAATCCAGAATTCATACAAAATAAATGAATCGAAGACTATCATTGGACAATCGTTGGGAGGTTTATTAGCAACCGAAATTTTATTAAAGAAACCGAACTTGTTCAATAACTATATTATTATAAGTCCCAGTTTATGGTGGGATAATGAGTCATTACTAAAGTTAGCTCCTGAACTACTCAAAAACAGTTCTGATAAAAAATTAAGCGTTTTTGTTGGTGTTGGAAAAGAAGGGAAAGTGATGGAAAATGATGCAAAAAAATTAGCTGCAGTATTAAAAACTCAAAAAAACTGTTCTACTCATTTTGAATATTTACCAAATGAAGATCATGCTACCATATTACATCGTGCAGTTTACAGAGCAATGGAAGTGTTCTATGGAAAGAAATAATTAGTGATCATCCTTACTGAAATTTTTCCAGTACCTTTTTCCATAAGAACAAAATATTTCTTCGTTTGCTCTAATATTACGAATAGCAACCAAACACACATTTCCTTCTTCATCAACGGTTATGTGCGAATTATTTTTGGCATTTCGAGTTTCTAATCCTTCTGCATCATTAGCGTATTTGGCAAAACAATTAACATCTTTCGAGTCCATGATGGTTCCATCCAACATACTCACGAAATAACCATCCAAATTCTTTTTAGCACGCCTAGCAGCCTCTTCATTTGACAAAATTTTCCCCTTAAAAAGCGAAATAATTTCATTCTTATAAATAGGAATGGATGTAAACAAACCTTTTCCTGCACCACGAATGGATGATTTATCGAGGTATAAATACTCCGATTCTTTTGCATCAATTGCTTCGGGTAGCTCGTAGCTTGATTTTTTCATCTTTTTAAATCCTATTTTTACGAAACGAAAGTACAATTAAAAATCCGCATCTATCATCCTATTCTACCTTCTAACTGCTGAAAAAGCCGTAAATTTGTAGTACAATCATCCCACTCCATGTCAAACGACACATTAAATACAAAAGGTTTAACAACTACCCAAGTTGAAGCTTCAAGAAAAAAACATGGAACAAATACATTAACCTTCAAAAAAGAAAATGGTTTTATAGATGCGATTAAAAGCTTAGTAAAAGAACCAATGGTACTTTTACTGCTCATCGCATCCAGCATTTATTTTATTAGTGGAAAAACGGGCGATGGAATTTTTCTTGCTTCTGCCATTGTACTAGTTGCAGGTATTTCGCTTTACCAAGATTCTAGAAGCAGAAATGCTTTACAAAAACTAAAAGATTTTACGCAACCCTTATGCAAGGTAGTCCGCGATGGTGTTACCATCGAAATTAAAAGTGAAGAACTCGTTATTGGTGATAGCTTAATTGTTGAAGAAGGCACCTTCATTGCTGCCGATGCAGAAATTATTCAATCCAATGATTTTTCGGTAAATGAATCCATATTAACAGGAGAATCAATGTCCGTTTTTAAGGATGCAAACAAAGAAGATAAATTCATATATAAAGGAACGACCGTTGCAAGCGGTTTAGCAGTTGCAGTAGTAACAGCCATAGGCAATGAAACCAAACTTGGAAAAATTGGAAAAAGCTTAGAAAGTATTGTTGAAGAAAAAACACCACTCGAATTACAAATCAACAATTTTGTAAAAAAGATGGTGATTGTAGGTGCCATAGTATTCCTTGTAGTATGGGCCATCAATTATTTTCAAAGTTACAATGTATTGGACAGCTTGCTAAAAGCACTTACGCTTGCCATGAGTATTTTGCCTGAAGAAATCCCTGTTGCCTTTACCACTTTTATGGCCCTAGGTGCTTGGCGATTAATGAAATTAGGAATTGTTGTTAAACAAATGAAAACGGTTGAAACACTTGGAAGTGCTACTGTTATTTGTACCGACAAAACAGGAACACTCACTGAAAACAAAATGAGTTTGGCTCGCATTTATTCTTTATCAGAAAATAAAATTCGTACACCTGAAGAACAATTAAATGCAACAGAGCTAGAATTAATAACCTTAGCGATGTGGTCGAGCGAGCCCATTCCATTTGATCCTATGGAAATTGCCTTACACAATGCCTACGCACAGCTAATTGAAAAAGATGAGCGTCCTAGCTTCAGCATGATTCATGAATATCCATTAGATGGCAAACCGCCAATGATGACGCATATTTTTGAAGACAACACAGGCAAAAAAATAATTGCAGCCAAAGGAGCACCAGAGGCATTGATGAATGTTTCTAACCTTTCTGCAACTGAAAAACAACAAATTGAAGAATCAATTAGAACACTTGCCAAAGATGGTTATCGAGTGCTTGGTGTAGGTGAAGCTGTATTTAATGATAATAACTATCCAACAACACAACAAGAATTCAAATTTACTTTTAAAGGAATTGTAGCATTCTACGATCCACCGAAAAAGAACATACAGGACGTTTTAAAAGCATTTTATGCAGCTGGTATAAAAGTGAAAATTGTTACGGGCGACAATGCAGCAACTACCAGTGCAATAGCCAAACAAATAGGCTTTACAGGTTACGACAAAAGCTTAACCGGTGATGAGTTAATGCTTTTAACTGATGAGGAACTTAAAACGAAAGTTTCGGAAAC
>Ga0066408_1000167_pt1 | contig 15964 bp, 16 predicted proteins | sample LakWasMet10_HOW4_2_FD_59495 | JGI IMG/M metagenome (GOLD analysis project Ga0066408, IMG submission 59495) | Freshwater sediment methanotrophic microbial communities from Lake Washington under simulated oxygen tension - Sediment Metagenome 10_HOW4 | ecosystem: Environmental > Aquatic >... | reverse complement strand
AGAGCGTGACATTTTCTTTTTTCAACTCTTCTTGTGTTCGGGTCCAGGTTGATTCGTAATCTAGCCCCACAATCTCAATCCCCTCGGGGTAATAACATTTCGCGAGTTCTCCAACTTGGAAACCACCTTCGGCTAGGGCCTTTAAAAATGGATCGCCGACGGATTGATCCGAGTACTCTTTTCTCTTACCCGTATAGAAGAGTTTTGTAGGACAATCTATGGCGAGATTAAATCGGGATTTTGTTAGGTAGCGCATGAGAATCTTATCGTCATGGCTTCGACATTTGAGAGTCTTTTTGTAACAAGATTGTGAAAAGTAAACCTTAAAATTACGGGCAATCATAGCAATGAGAGATCTTAAATAAAGGAATATTTCCGAAAAAGATCTTTATTAGCCGACTAATTTATTCAAAAAATGGCACAAAACAAATTTCAAAAGATTAAGATCTATTTTAATAAAATGTTACTCCCTGACCAGTTAATTGAGAGATAAGATAATCAAAGCTAGGTGAATTTTTAATAGCTTCTTTTATTCTAATATACTTGAAGAATTGAGGCCCGTGAAACGTTTTCTTGAATTTACCTTCGCCTTTCCAATTTTCTTTAATAATTTTCTCACCATGTTTACCGTCGTGATTTCCATTTAAAGCACTTTCTTTAAAAAGATCAGGAAACTTTACTTTTAAGTTTTCAATATCAGCAACTAGCCAATTCTCGAACATAATATCTGCAACAATGACTATAAACTGTCCAGTGTACTTTAAATTTATTAGTCTTGTTATTTCAATTCCCATGTCTAGTGCCGAAAGTGCTTTTTCTTCTCTATCAATGATCAAAAATGAAATCTCTGCGCCTCTTTTATCCAAAGCTTTAAGTATATCAATACTTTCATTGGCTATTTTATCTAAAGTCGCCGATTTACCATTTATAGTTCTTCTTCTTTTATAATAATCACAACTCTTATGACATAATCTCAATGGAAAAGCTCTCTCTTCAGTTTCCCCATCAAACACTAGGCCAACTTTTAACTTGCTCAAACTTCTATCCCTCCTTTACTCCAATAAGTACCAAGTCCAAAGCCGCCGCTATCTAATTCCCCTTGAAGAGTTTTTAGGTTTTTGGGTCTAATATAAGTAGTGCTACCATTTTCTTTTCTTTTAGAAATTATTACTTCATTAGGTTCGCACAAATTAAGGACTGTTTCAGAATGAGTTGTTATAAGAAACTGTACGTTCATTTCATTTGCGTAATCTCTCATTAATTCAAAAAGAAATGATAGCGCTCTTGGATTAAGGTAATTTTCAATCTCTTCAAAATAAATAAACGTATAGTTTGATAGAGCAATAGAAGTACTTAAAGCTAAAAATTTCAAACTTCCATCCGATAAATGATTTACACCATAAAACTTCTTGGCCAAATGTTCCTCTTTAAATCTTATAGCGATATTGGTTGTATCAATTCCTTCTGAGGTTTTAACTTCTTTTAAAAACGGCAATATTTCAGAATAAGAGTCCTTTATATCGGTAGATACTCTTTTTATATCTATTGGCCTTATAGAAAATCTTCCGCGAAACTTACGCCAAAAGTGGTTACGTTTATCTCTAGGCTCAAAAAGATTATTTAATAATGTTGGAAAATTTTCACCATTGTAACCTAGTACTTCGGAACTTAATATATCAGATGTTTCTCGCAAGACATGTGGGGTAAAGTTGAATCCTGCTATATTTACAACCTCAATTAAAAACTTGTTCACTAAGGATACTTCAAATTCAGTATCTTTCTGTTCTTCATTTAATTCACTTTTCTTTTTTTGAAGAACTCTACCCGCCGAAGCACTATGAATGAAGAGTGAATCAATATCGAAGCTTGAAAATTCAAACTTTCTAACTTCAAACTTTTCTGTACTTAAATTTGGTAATGATCTATCAAAAATAATTTGATCACACTCTTCTGTTTCTCCATACGACAAGATTTCGCCACTAACATATAGTTGTTGCTCGTTCGCGACGTATTTCAAAGAAAATTCATAATTTACAAAATAACCTTCAACTTCGTAATCGTGCTCGCTAGGAATATAAAAATTATCAAGTCGATGAGACTTCTCCCTCTCAGGCATGAGCATCTTTACCGAAAAAGTACATTCAGATGCCCTTCTTTCAACAATTCTGAAAACTTGATCCAGTCCCCCAGCGGCTTGTATTGCTCTCATTGGAGATTGTGAAACACAGTTTGATATAAACTTTAAAGCTAACAAGACATTGGTCTTACCTGTTCCATTCTCACCAATTAACACTTTTACATTAGAATCAAAAAGAATCTTGCTTTTTTCAATCGATCTAAAATTCTTTAGAATTATTTCTCTAAGCATTTCAACCTCAGTTGGACAATAGCAATCATTAACTATTGTATATTATTTGAATTAAAGTTCTTTTAATAAAGATTCAATACTTTTTAAAGACGCATTTAAAAGAACTTTGATCTCTTCGGCGTACTGCTCTGGTTCAAGAAGTTCCTCTGACTCAATTCCATGTGGATTGTAGTGAGAGGCCGATAAATTAGTTTGAGCATCTAAAATGTTTTCAACTGGTACAAGCCAGCTACGTTCAGTTTCTCTTCGACCTTTGAATATTGTTAGTAGTTCTTCAAAGTGTTTATCGGTAATTCCATTTTTCTTTGTGAGTTTTTTACCTTCAATTAGGGGAAGCTCATAAAACCAAATGTCCTTGGTTCTTTTTGTTTTGTCAAAAAAGATCACAGATGTTTTGACTGCAGAATAAGGTAAGAAAACGCCAGCAGGCAAACTCACAACGGAATGAACATTACATTCTGTTAAAAGATTCTCTTTTAATTTTAAATAAGCAGCACTGGTTTGAAACAAAACACCTTCAGGAATTACGACTGCGGCTCGGCCATTGACCTTGAGCATTTTCTCGATATGCTGAAGAAATAAAATCTCAGTGGCATTTGATTCAATCGGAAAGTTCGCCTGAATCATCTTTTGCTCTTTTCCACCAAACGGAGGATTTGCAAGAATCACATTGAACTTTTCATGATCTTCTATTGTTCTAATATCTCTTGAAAGGGTGTTGCCTTTAGAAATTCTAGGATAATCCATCCCGTGAAGAGTGAGATTCATTAAACAAAGAACAAATGGAAGTGGTGTTTTTTCTTGTCCATAAAAAGTTTTGTAATTTAACGTCTTTCTCTTATCCGGGGTTTTTGCTTGATCTTTCATTTGAAGATGAGCTTCAGCCAAAAACCCCCCAGTACCACAAGCTGGATCATAAACTGTTTCTCCAACTCTTGGGTCAAGAAGTTTTACAATCGCACGTACAAGTGATCGTGGAGTATAAAATTCACCATTATTACCACCACCTTCTTGCATTTCTTTTAAGAGTTCTTCATAGACGTGAGAAAGCGTGAAAATTTCTTCACCAACATCGAAGTGTATCTTTTGAATTTCAGAAATCACATCACGAAGAAGATAACCACTATTCACACGGTTTGTAGAGTTTGCAAAAATCGCTGCAATAATATCTCTCGGATCACCTTCTTTCTGTCCTTTTAAAGATGAAAGGTAAGGAAATAGATCGTCGTTAATGAATAAAACGAGTTCTTTGCCCGTAAGACCTGATTTGTCAGAAGCCCAAGTTTCCCAACGATATTTCTTTTCAAGAAGTGGAGTATATTTCTCACCCTCGATCTCAAGCATCTCTTTGCGTTCTTTTTCTTTGTCATCAAAGAACTTGAGATAAAGAAGCCATGAAAGGACTTCTGTATAGTGAACAGCTCCACTAATTCCGTCATCTGTTCTTAGAATATCACAACACTTTTTAACGATGTTGGTTAATTCATTTTTTCCCATTTTTTATACCTTCCAACTCGAGGATGCGATTTGCACCAGGGGTTGCATCTGAAAATTTCAATATATTGGCTAAATTTTGATAATCATTTAATTTGTCATTTAATAGCGCACTAATCTCGTACCTTTTAGCATCCTCTATAAGCATCTTAGCATCAAACTGATACGCGTTGTGGGGTTCTAAGTAAGAAATCACATGATGTGTGAATGAAATTGCTCTCGTTTTAAGAAAAATTTTCTTTTTAAGGAATTTTACCAAGAGGTGACCACCAAAAATCGCAATTAGGGCTATTCCTATTGAGATGAAAGCAACGTTACACAGAGATTTAACTTCAAACATTAAAAAGGATGACGTCATTGAAAGTGCGCTACCAAAAAAAGTAAGGCCCCAGCCAATAATAGTATCAATTTTTTGTTCGACAAAAGCCAATTCAAGATGCTTATTGCTTCCTAAGTAGGTTCCTGACATTGCCGCGATCTGATGTGGTGTTGATCCATATATTGATCTAACCAAAAAATATCCTCCAGCAAAAGCGAGGATGGCTCCCGAAATTGAAAAAATATCGAAAGTTGTTTTAAATATCATTTTGATTTACTGTTTAATTTTTTATTTTTTGAGGAGGTTTCAGATTTTAAAACTTTTTTGAACTCCTCTTTTGTTTCTAGCTTTTGACAAACTTTCTTTTCTGCAAGAATTTTTCTTAATAATTCGTGACCAGTTCCTTCGCTCGGAATTTGTTCCACTAGACGGCCCTCAAATGCTTTTTGTAGGATTGAATCCTTCATTTTTAAAAGAGAAGATTGAAGTATAATTATTTTTTTGCTTTGTGACCTTACCTCAGATAGTTTTTTTGAGAGAATCTCAACAATTTTGTTCTGTTCGTTTTCTGGAGGCAGTGGAACTATTAAATTCTCGATTGCATTGATATATAAACAAGGTTGACCTGTTGATTTTTTTGATTCATCAATTTGCTTTTTTAATTCAAAACTTTTAAAGAGATATTCTAGGTATTGAACATTTATTACAGGTCTAATAAGGGCAACGCTTCTTACAATCGCAAACGGAGTATTTTCTTTTACTATTGAACAACGCCCGATCGTTGCCCCGACACTGACCATTAGGATATCATTTGGTCGAGGAGCACATCGTTTTAAAGCTTTATCAAAGTCTAGTGTTGATATGTAATCGAATTCTGAGTAATCAATGTATCCATCTCTAATGTTTTTAGCAGATAAAAGCATTCCACCATGTTCTGTTCTCTTGGGTGTTTGATGTTCACCATCTGTAATTACTGAACAAATTTCACCAAGTCGTACCCACTCCCAAGATGGTGGTACCATGAATGGTTCCTCAAATTGGACCAAATCTTGTTTCGCCTTTTTCCCTTTGACGTTTTGAGCACGCTCTTTTCGAATTTTTTCAAGAAGGACGCTCGCTGGTTCGTCACTCGAATTCTGTGCAACAAGTTCTCCACGAAAGGCTTTTGATAGGATTGATTCACGATATTTTTCTAAAAGTGATTCGGTCTTATTGAGATTTTCTTCAGTTATATCAATCTTTTCAAAGCACAGTTCAATTTTTTGAGCAATACGTTCCTGTTCTTTAACCGAAGGAAAAGGAAATAATGAAGACTGAAATACCTCCCGTGAGAGTCGAGGCATTCTGGCGCCATGTACTTTGTCGCTTACGAAATTTTTGAAATATGGCGACCTAAGATAATATGCAAGATATTTTGAATTGAAATAATTAGAGCTTAAAACAAAAATTTCGCTTGAGCATACTCCAGATCTATCTGCAACAGCACACTTATTAAGGTAAGGACGTAACTTACCATAAAGTACGTCTCCCTTTATAAATCTATTCTTCGTACTTATCTTATTTGGAATGGTGCGATCAAAAGAAATCTTACCGGAATCTTTTTCAATGTCCTCCATTTCGACCAAGCATCTTTCTTCTAATTTTAGGTCTTTGATGGAGTTAACTTGTCCATGTTTAAGTAATTCAATGAGCTTTAGCGTGGCTTCTGCCCAGCTTTCAGGGATATTTAATTCACTCATACTTTTACTCTATAGAAAGCTCGTAAAAACTCATCGAACTGCGAAGCCAACTTTCTTTCCTTGAAAAGAGAAAGAAGCCCGGAACTCATTTGAATGGCCTCTTTAGTAATTTTTATAGGCTCGAAATGAAAGTAGAGGTAGTCATCTATCAAAATAAAAAATTTGTCTTCAATGTCAATGCGATCAACACGATCATTTTTAAAAACTAACTTTTCACCAAAAAGAAATGATTGGTAAAAATCGTATTCATCCACATTCTTTTCGTTTGAAGCAGAAAAAGAGTACTTAAAAAGTAGCTCTTTATTTACATTTTCAAAACTCAGCTCATCCTGAATTAATTTTAGATTCTTAATGCTTGAAAACGCTTCTTGAAGCTCTGTGGTAGATCCAAAAACTTTCTTTAATTTATTTTTCTCACGCTGAAGCGCGAACTCATCAAAAGATCGGTCAGTCTGATCATAGACGTTACTTAGGCTTTCTCCATTCAAACGAGCTTTCATATTTGCTATTACAAAAGGATCAACATCAATAATGTCTTTAGGGTGAGGAACGACATTAATTGTCCCCATCGGCTTCCCATATGACATAATGTTAAAATAATCTTCGTCTCTCACTCACACATCCTTATGCCACGATTCTTTCATCATAGAGGGCTTTTTGAATTTTCTCGGCAAAGTTCTTAATGCCATCAGCTCCACCAAAAATCTCTTTTATCCCTTGAAACTCACCATACTTTTTCATTTGTGGAATTTGCCAGAACTCTTTTGAAAAACTTAATGGACGATATTCCATATCTGCATAAACAGACAGCAAGTCTGAAACAAAAGAGTCCTTTGTTTCATCTTTAAAATTAAACGCAGAAGGATTAAGTTCTTTAGCTTTTGCGATTCTTTCGTTCTTAGTAAGATACGTTTCATCGAAAAGAAGGCTTGCAAGAATATCCAATGTATCAACACTTCTGATATTATGCTTTTCAAAAAAAATATTGGTCAGGGCATCCAGATTGATTCCTAGTCCTGCCGCATTTTCTTCAAATTCTTTTCTGGCTCGTTGATCCTTCCAAACTTTGCTTAGCTCACTCATGCTTTTAAATTGTTCTTTAAGGATACTAGATTGGTAAACATTGAACTCATCGGCGCTCATCGGCTTACCATCAGGACCCGTAAGTGATATCGATTCGGCTGCCATAACAATTCTTCCCGAGAGGAAGTCTTCAGACATTCTGTATTTGATATTTTTAACGACATCAGGTTCAGGCTCCACATATAAGCCTGAACTGGTATCCACGCCTTGTTCTTTAGCTTCTTTCTTTGTTATGGGAATAGGTGCCGCGGAAAAATCGACTTCTTCCCTTTCTAGTTCTTCAATTACGAGTGCCCCCTCATCGACAAAATCTTGAGCTTCATCATCCCACTCAGGATCATTAAAGAGTTGTGTTGAGTAGTTTGCGTATTCAAGAATATAGAAACCTAGTTTTTCTTTTGCTCGATCTTGAGGCTCATAAGTACGAGTTCCACGGCCAATGATTTGCTTGAATTCGACCATTGAACCGACGTTTCTAAAAATAACGACGTTCTTAATGTTTTTTACATCCACACCAGTAGTTAAAAGCTTTGAAGTCGTAACAATGATCGGTTGATATGAATCAAGGTTTTTAAATTTTTCAAGATCAGCATATTTACCATCATTGTCTTTGTCGTCACCAGTGATTCTTACAGCGTAGTCACCTTTGTAGTCATTAAGGCCATATTTCTTTTTATATTGCTCAAAAGCTTCTCGACAGTATTTTGCCATATCAAGAGCGTGTTCTTGGTTAAGACAAAATACTAGTGTCTTCCCAAGAGGGTCAGTTGAAAATAAATGACGAAGGAGATGATACGCGAAAGCACGAGTACGCTGAGGGATTGAAAGCTGTCTTTCAAAATCAGGAGTCAAATAATCTTTGATCTCAAGCTGCTTACCTCTCACATCAATGATGTTTGAACTATCAGGGCGGTATCCAAGAGCATCAATGTTTGAAGTTACTCGCTTAATTATATATGGAGCGAGATAACCATCTTGAATACCATCTTTAAGGGAATAAACTACAACTGGTTCACCGAAGTGAGCATAGGTATCATTAGATTCATCGCGCTTAGGTGTTGCTGTTAATCCCACTTGTACAGCTGAGTTAAAATATTCAAGTAGCTTGAACCAAGAACTTGATTCTTTTCCGTCTTGGCTCCTTCTGGCGCCACGGTGTGCTTCATCAATTACAATCAATTGAAAAAAATCTGGCGGAAATTCTTTGAAGCGGTCAACTTTTCCTTTTTTTCCAGTTTCACCATCTTCATCGTCGGTACCGACAAGACTCTGATAAATTCCAAAATATAAATCACGACCTAATGGCCAATCTTTTTCATCAGGTTTCAATCGATAACAAGCATCCTTATCCATTGCTCCATCAAAATCTGCAAAAGCTTGATCTGCTAAAAGATTTCGATCAACGATGAAAAGAATTCTTTTCTTTTCTTTTGCTTTCCAAAGTTTGTAGACAAGTTGAATGGAAGTAAAAGTTTTTCCTGTCCCTGTGGCCATTGCGATAAGGACACGTTTTTTCCCGAGCAATATTGCTTCGAGAGCTTTATTGACTGCTTTTTCTTGATAATATCTAGGCTTTCTTCTCTGCCCTATAGAAGATTCATCGTAATAGTCTTGAACTAAGGCCGCTTCATTAACTGGTGACTTACTAAGACCAGATTCTTGTAAATACAAATCCCAAAGTTCTGCTGGAGTGTGGAAACGGTTTACTTTCTGTTGAGTTCCGGATTTGAGATTAAAAAATTCTATTTCATGACCATTCGTGGAATAAGCAAACCAAAGTCCTAATTTTTTTGCGTAGTCTTTAGCCTGTCTTTCCCCCTCTAGATAATGAAGATCTTCTGCTTTGGCTTCAACAATGGCAATTGCTAGAGAGGAAGAGTATCGAAGAAGGTAATCTGCATATACAGGTTTAGACCTCGTGGCAGACTTACCATCAAAGTTAATTCTTCCAGCGGTAATCTTGTATTCAGGATCGACTTGCCAGTCATGCTTCATCCATCCAGCAGAATTTAATTTGGGATCAATAAGCTCTTTTCGGGTCTTCGCTTCATTACGAGCCATACTGAACTCATCCTTTGAGTTTTTGATTAGAATTTTTATATTTTTGTAAAAGCAATTATCGATTTTTCGAGAGAAAATGACAAGATTTTACAGCAAAAGAATCTGCGTGAACCAGCTTGATATTTTCTTTGTATTGAAAGTAATTATTAGATTTTTAGTTTATTCTTATCAGTTCAAAAAAAGGATAATTTACAGTGGCGAATTTTATTATTCTAGAGCTGGTGACACAGCTCCAGAATAAAAAGAATTCGTTTTAAACACGCTTGATGGAATATTGGTGTTTAATTCGAATTAAGATGTTTTGATATCTAGATTCTGAATTCCTTCAAAATTTTCGTCAAGCCTTTTTTCCTATTTTATAGGAAGGGGGTACTGCTATGTTTGCATAAAGTTCAAAGAACGAACAAATTCACACAAAAATTTTATTATTTTTCGGAGAAAACATGGCCACAAATCCACCTAAAGGTGACAACAAACGAAACGGACAGGTTCGAGACAGAAGCCAAACTTATAACCCTCAAACAGAAAGATGGGTAAAGCGAGATTCTGATACTGGACGATTTATTAACCAAAAATCTGACGACAAGCCTTTCAAGGGTGTTCGTAAAGAAAAGTAATTTTAACGGGGGCCACTGCCCCCTCTTAAGCTTAAGGCACAAAATGGAAACGATCGAGTTAATAAAAAGACCCAAACTAAATTTACTAGGTATGCATTACGGCGTTCGACTTTCTACTGGAGAATATTATGATTTTCAACCAAGAGGATTCAAAAAAATTTCGGAACTCGAATTCAAGTCTGGTCATGAAATAGAAGTTGAAAAAAGTATACCTTTTACAAAAGAAGTAAAAAATCGATTCGAGAAAATTTTAAATTCAACATACCATCTTATAGATTTTAACTGTGAAAATGTGGCGCGTTTTTTAGTTGAAGGTGAGTCGAAATCTACTCAAATTCAAACTGTAACTTTTGCTTCATTGGCTGCATTATTAATTTGGTTTTTCAAAGATTAGAAAATTAATAATCTGATTTAATAATGATTCCAACGTTTCCTTTAAGAAACGTTGGAATCATTATTAAAAAATTGTCATTACCATTTAGACATCAGCGCAATTCTCTAACCGCATGCTTTTAACTTGAGTCAACATGCAACTCACTTCATTTCTTATCACTCATTACCCCATGAAAAATAGCCTCCTCAGGATTCTGTAATGCAGACAGAATATTTTCAGCAATTTTATCAATAAGCTTCTGTCCCCAAAAGGGATCTGTTATATCATAATAAATAACTCTAATATGTCTTAAATCAAATGGAACATCCGCCTCGTTAGAACAAACTAAAACGACTGGTTTTCCTTTCGCATGTGCCAACCCTAACTCATAAAATACGTTTGGGTTTCTTCCCGTTAACTCAGCGATTAAAACTTTGCAATTAAGAATCCCTGTCCAAATTTGATCAATTATCTGCCCGGTTTTAAAAATTTCATCATCCGCTCGAATAGCACGTAAACCAGCTTTCTCTATAGCTGGTTCATATACTTTTTTATAATAGCTCCCAACAGGAGAAGCAAAAGGCATCATTACAAAACAACTGTCACCAGCACTTACTTTAACTGCTTTCTCCAACTTTTTTAATGTTGGACTTTTGTCATCCCCACCTTTCATATAATCAGTAGCATCTATAACTCTAAATTTTCCGTTATGCTCTTCTACCAAATCTGCAAATCTCAAGGATGAAAGAAATATTTCTTGAAATTCAGAAGTTTTCTCAACAGGTATTCCAAATCTCTCAGTTAATGCATTTATAAAAAACTGGACATCAGGAAGATTTTCATTTCGATAATGGTTATACACTTCAGAAATATTCGGAGCCATTAGAACCGCTTCTCTCAATGCCGATAATTTTTCACTTGGACTTTGTGGCTTCAATATTTTTTTTGCTAATTCTGTAACTTTTAGCTTTCCTGTAGATGGACGAGTAAGAAGTCCATATTTTATCGCTGATCCAATCTCGACTGTGTAGTACCCTCGATTGTACTTTAGGCCCGCAAATGTAGCCGATTCTTGATCCGAACATTCTCTTCCAGCATTTTGTTCAAGAATCCCTCGAGGAATTCTCAAAGATTGCTCGAGAGTATGTCTTGGATATTTTGCTTGCGCAGTCGTTTTAGATTTTTTCGTTTTTTTTGTTTTCTGTTCTTTAGTGTTTGAACGAGCCATTAATCATACCTTGCTGAATTAATTGTGCATCGTTAATCGGTAAGAAATAATATATTTTGAATCAAGATTTCTTGACAAAGAAAACCCTACACGATTAAGCCTCTTGAATTTCAAAAAAATTTTTCTTAGAAACAAAATTGCCTTGAATAAAGAAAAGAGAATCTCAATGAAGAGAATTTGAACCGCTCAGCGTTTCAACCAATCAAATCCCTAAATTATTGGCAAAACTCTCTTGCCACTATCTTGACTCTTACACGAAATTTAATCAATTTTTCAATACTTGTTTCTACAAACTAGTCTTAATTCCAGACCAGCGTCCCGTGCATACGAAAGCTCAGTATAATAATCCAATCGAGGTTCTCAAAATGAATGCCTACTGTATCGCCATCTTCGCCAGAAGTACGATTGTCATAATGACGGTCATCTCTTCCTTTACAGGAAATTTGTTAAACCCTAAACAATCCAAGGTCTAATCTTTGCCTAAAAAAGTTTTTGAACTTGCAAAAGAATTAAATAAAGCTCCTCTTGATCTAGTAGAGGACTTAAAATTGAAAGGTTTTATCGTGAGAAACCATATGTCTGAGTTGAGTGACTCGGACATAGAATCCTATCTTTCACTCTCGAGAGAAATTCATCCAGGGGAACACATCATCAAAAAACTAGCCGTCAGGAAAAAGAGTGGGAATGTCCAATTTAAAAACGTAAAACCTGAGAACGCCCAAAAATATAAAAATCAAAAGGCTGATGAATTAAAGATTAAACTTGGCGCTTTAAAAGAAGCCCAGGATTTACAACGCAAAATTCTAATAGAGCAGTTATCAGCAAAGGAATTAAAGCCCGAAGGCCGCAGAGAAATACGAAAAAAATACTCCCGAAAAGAATATTCTGACCTAATACAGACTCCCTCTACCTTGATTCTGGAATTATATGACTTTGATGAAACGAGTTCATATAAAAAACTTAGGGAACTGGAATGTAGTCTTATATCATTCACTGAATTTAACGAAGAAAGAATTCTGCAATTAAAGGACATGGCCAGAACAGAAGAGCCCTCCTGGGCCTTAACCAGTGCACAGCTTGCCGTTGGCGGCGAAGTATTTGCCAGCAAATGGGCCACTCGAAATGGACGCTCACTCAAAGAAATATCAGCATCGGACCACAAAGCAAAATTCGATTCAATTATAGATGGCAAAAAAGTAGATATTAAAACACGCCAGCAAAGTCTCATCGGAAAAAAGCAAAACGATTTACCTGCTGAACGCTGGGATGGACATGAAATCATCATGTTTATCCAGGGAAAAGCTTTTGATTATCACTCCGCTGAAGGAACATTTAAATTAATTGGTATCTTCGACGGAGACTTAATTTCAAAACATGGCTTTTCAAGAAGAATTGAATCCTGTTCATTTTTCACAGCTCCATTTTTCCTAGATGCACGTTTTTATTTTAAACTAGACTCTCTCTCAGAAAACTGGCCAGAACTTCCACGTGAAGACATTTCTTTTTATTTCGAAGCAAAAGAATATAAAAAAATCATCAATCGTTATGGTGGAGAACAATATTTCCGCGAATTGGCAAAATACTCTCCCAAGTTCGAAAAGTTGTTTCTTAAACTCTCCCAACTTTATCGAGAACAAGTCTTCACTTTATGTCCCTTAGCTATTCTGGATCATGTACTTGAGTTTCTAGAAAAAAATATAGAAATAACAAATTCCGATTGCGAATTTTTAGAACAATCTTGCATTAATTGTATTGAAATAAATGAGCTGCAAAAAAATTATTTAACAGCTCTCCTTAAGGTCGCAAAAGAAATTGTTCATAGAAATTGTCGTTTCACCGGGAAGCCTTTAGGCAAAGCTCCCGCGATAAGACTTCTTGATGGTGTATTGCATGCTACTTATTCGGATAAAAAAGAAAGGAATACACTTCTGGCTTATTCGCGTTATTCCGGAGAACTGCTTGTCATTGGCGAACCTGGAGTAGAAATTTGTCAGGATATAGGGATAAAAAATAAAACATGTGCTTGTCTTGTTCACAAGCCAAAAGATCGCTACATCGGAAAGTCAGGTTGTCCTGAGTATGGATGGCAAAAAGATCTTGAACTCCGGAGTTAGCTTGAAAATCACTCCCTCTCTCCACCTTTAGCTCCTTAGAAATTCTCTTAGAAAGCGCGGATTAATATCGCTTAAAACTTTTTCGCGTAAAACCGCCAGCAAAGATTCATTCGCCTTATAAATAGCAGCTGCAATCCCTCAACCTCGCCTGTAGTTAAAGGCACCCCCATTTATTTGAAAGGTGCAAAACAACTTAATTTGAACGTAAAAGAGTTATAGTATAAGAATCTTACAGCAAGGCTTCATTCTTTTTAGCCCCTTTCTGATCCTTCATAGGAAGATAGAGCTCTAAAGCTGCAACAGGAAGAGTATCAAAGACCAAAATATTAGAGGCCATTTTTTGAAAACTTGGTTCCTCCAGGAGATTCATAAAGATCAACATTTTCATTTAATTCATTCCAAATCTGGTATTGAAATAAAAGAAGTTGAAACCAAAAGCTTTCGTAAATCTTCTAACTCATAATATTTTTTAAACAATAGTCGGATTGGGGATTTTTCACCCAAAACCAATTGTTGATTGAAGAAATGTATTAAAAAAGCAACGATTAAAACCGCTGAAAAATTCTGAATTAATTCTGACTCATTCTTTGAGAGTTTAAATAATGCATTCATAAACGAACCAACTGCAACCAGTAAAAAAGCAGAAACAGATCGAACCCCCAAAACCGTTTCGGGTTCTTCCTTACTAATTATTTTTTTTAATTCGTCCTCAATCTGTTTAATTTTATCATCTTGTATTTTCTTAGCTTTCAAGAATTTTTTCAATTCTTTAGCTCTAAAAGAGTACAACTCCGAAGAGTTCCATCCGCCTTTCTTAATAATTATTTTATGATTGGTTTTCAAATGCTCAATAATACAATTACGCATATGGATGAGTAGGACGATTGCCAACATCATAATAAATATGGATATCCACCACATTGTCGATTCTTTGAGGTGGTTACGAATTAAAAAATCTTTAAATAACAATGGTGACATGGCTATAAACAATAAAAAATAAGTAAAATTTCTAAAATATCTTATTCTCGTTACTTTCCAAACAAGAACATCAACACTCAAGTTTTTCTCGTAATACTCTATAATTTCATCAACAAAATAATAATTACTTGTCATTAGTCTCCCCCTCTTCATCGTAGTTAAGTAAATCATCAATATTTTTCGCATCTGCCATATGCTCATGAATACAATAAGCCGGACCTTGATTTTTTGACTTTTCACCCATTGGTATTGGCTTCCGCAAATATCACACTCTTTTTAACTGTTAGGCCTTAATGAACTCTTTGTTAATTTTTCTTAATCACTTCTACTTCTAATAATTTTTTAGGCTTCAATTGATGACACGAAAGAATAACAAAACCACTAAGCATCACGGTTAGATTAATAAATCCATTAAAACCACACTTAGCACTGAGATAAAGCCCTAGAAAGAATGTTGCTACCATTAGGAGAGAAAGGGCTAATTTCTAACCCTCGAGAGCGTTCCGCCTTAAAAGATTTTCCGCACTCGCCACAAGTTTGAGCTTCTTTGATTGCATGCCTGTAGGAAATTGTTCTATTGTTACAACTTGGACACTTCACCATATTGTAGTTCTTCGCATCTGATTTTTTCAGATTCAAATTTCCATCAAGCCTTGTTTCAATATTAAATTTTTTAAACCAGTCTCCTAATTTGTAGAGAACGTAAAAAAGTAAATTCACTGGAACTAATGCTAAAAATCTTATAGGGTCTGAATTTTTACTGGTAATTAATCCCGAAATAAATAATAAATTTACGAACAGTGCTAAGCATATAACTAAAATCTTTTCTCTTTTAATCTGATTTTTTAATTTTCTCATTATAGATCGCGCCAACGATTACAAAGACCAAACATACATCAATCATCTGCATGAAGTAGGTTTGAATAGAGGCTCTTGCAATGAACTCGGAGCATGCTTACTGTAAAAATCTAATATGAGTTCATTAAACTGATATATAAAATCCATTCAATCTTTCTCTAATAAAAATATCTACAATAAAATTTTCAACCTTTTTCGGAATATTGATGATAAAGGCTGAACCAAGTTTTCTTGATACAGAAAAAGCTCTTGCCACATTTCTGCCACACGCTCTTCCCGAGCGTGAAATACATGAACAATCTTGGCGAGTTAGAGTCCCCTGTAAGGGGTTGGTGGATTCGTCGGTAAATGAATCATTTTAAGTACTCACCCTTTCAGTAAGCACCAAAAAGACAATTTCATTAAACGAGAAGAGAATTATTTTTTGGAATTAAATTTAGCTGCCAGATGTGCCATCCCCGTGGATGTAGCAGCAAAGTTCTTCGGATCATGATATTTTTTTATGACATTTGGATAGATCATACCAACATAATCACAAGAATGTATAAAGTCGTTTAATTTCTTAAACGCAAAATTATGAATTTCTAACTTTTTAAAATTAACGTTTCCTTTGATTTGTTTTATTGCAGGCACAAGATCTGTGTCAGCGGATAAAATATATGCTACTTCATATCCTCCCAGAAAAGCATCAAAGATGAGATCGGTTGCAAGCCTTACATCAACACCTTTTTC
>Ga0066408_1000152_pt1 | contig 16715 bp, 2 predicted proteins | sample LakWasMet10_HOW4_2_FD_59495 | JGI IMG/M metagenome (GOLD analysis project Ga0066408, IMG submission 59495) | Freshwater sediment methanotrophic microbial communities from Lake Washington under simulated oxygen tension - Sediment Metagenome 10_HOW4 | ecosystem: Environmental > Aquatic > Freshwater... | reverse complement strand
ATAGTCGATGTAAAGAAAGATTCGGATTCTTCTGCACCTACTAATAATGCTACTGGAACGACCAAAAGTATGGAAGATTGCTATAAACTGTACTTCAATATTCAAGACGGAATAACAGATATTTCAAAGTATTTAGATGGTGTGAGTGATTTGTACTTCCGATTTTTAATGGATATAAAAGCCGGTCGTTATGAATATGTGTCTGGTTATACTAAGGTTATTGATTACGGTTATGATAGTGGAAGTAATCTTGGATTTGTAAAAGTAAAAATGGTCAATTTGCGGGATGATAATACAGGAACGAATGTCAACCCAATCGTTAAAGCTGCAATTCAATACGGTCGTTTAAATATGCCTCGTGTTGTGTGGAATGCAGCTGATATGGATGCTGCAATTGGTGATAACGGTTCATTTGGACAAAGTCTATTAGAAGCGATTGTGAATGCTGATTTTACAAAAAATATTTCTGATGCTATACTTGGTCCGAACCAGGCATTGTATACAAAATATAATGTTGGTAAGACAGCTGTAATTGGAAAATCTTGGATTCGGTTAACTAATCCCAATGATAGAAAATTGGGAGGTGGTTGCCGAGTAAAAAGAATCAGTATTAATGACGAATGGTCTTCAATGACCAATAATGCTGATCGCTCGTTTTATTACGGTCAGGAATATGCCTACACGCTCGAGAATGGAAAGTCGTCTGGTGTGGCATCATACGAACCACAATTAGGGGGTGACGAGAATTCGTGGAAACAACCTGTGTATTTTGATGAAAATAAATTACTTGCTCCAGATGACGAACATTATATGGAAGAACCGTTCGGGGAATCATTCTTCCCTTCTCCAAGTGTAGGATATAGTCGTGTTGTAGTGAAAAATTTGCAGCGTCAGAATGTAACACATAATGCCACAGGAAGCGTTGTCCTTGAGTTTTATACTTCGAAAGATTTTCCAACTATTGCACAGCGAACAAGTTTAACGGCTAAACGTGAAAAAACAAGTCCTTTGAGTATCAGTTCGTTGTTAAAAATTGATGTAAAAGATTTTATGACGGCAAGTCAAGGTTATGTTATCGAGCTTAATGACATGAATGGTAAGCCAAAAAAACAATCGGTTTATCAGGAATCACAAACAAGTCCAATAACATCAGTTGAATATCATTATAAATCTGAGCCATACTTAAATGGTGCTTCAAGGCTTAAGAATGATGCACAGGTGATCTACAATAACGGACAGGTTGCCAATGCAGATATTGGAGTTTTCTTTGATTTTGTGTCCGATATGCGTGAGCATAAAACAACGACTATTTCCGGATCGATCAATGGAAATATCGATGGATTTATTGTTGGTGTTTACCCTGTTTATATTCCAATTATTATTCCTTCATTCACAAAAGAACGGACACAATTCCGTTCGGCAGTAATTACGAAAGTAGTTCAGCGTTTTGGAATACTTGAAGAAACTGTTGCAAAAGATCTTGGTTCTGTAGTTTCCACCAAAAATATTGCATATGATGCAGAAACTGGAAATGTTTTATTGACGCAGACTACTACTAATTTCAACGACAATGTTTATGCATTGACTTATCCAGCGCATTGGTATTACGATGGTATGGGTCCTGCATACAAGAATATTGGTTTTGTTAAGTCAAGTGTTTCTTTTTCAGCCGGAGTTGCTTCAATTACAAATGCACCTTCTTATTTTGCAGAGGGAGATGAACTTGCACTCTCAGATGGAACTATTGGTTGGGTGTTAGAAGTAAACCCTTCATCGATTAAGGTTGTTAAACGTGATGGTTCAAATGTTTCTGGTACATTATCATTAAAAGTAATTAGATCGGGACGGAGAAACCAACAGGAAGTACCTATGGCAACAATCACAAGTTTGAGCAATCCATTAACAAACTTTCAGTCCAATGTTTATGAAAACGTTCTGCAAGCACAAGCTATGGAATTTACTAATGGTTGGAAAACCTTTTGTGACTGTTTTGATGGTTCTACAGCAGCATATACTAGTAATCCATATATCCTTGGGACAAAAGGGATGTACAAAAATAAAAAGAGCTATTTACATTTATCGGGCAGAACACAAAGTAGTTATGACAACAATACAAATATTCGTAAGGATGGCGTGTTTGTGGCTTATAGCCCATTCTATAAATTAACTGCAGGGCATTGGGAGATTGATGGTCAGAACTGGACATTTACTTCTGAAGTCACTGAATTTAGTCCTTTTGGAGCTGAACTTGAAAACAAAGATGCTCTAGGAAGATATTCCGCAGCTACCTACGGTTATAATCAGACTTTTCCAACAGCAGTTGCAGCAAATTCACAGTATAGACAAGTTGGATTTGATAATTTTGAAGACTACGATTTCAGTACTTGTGCAGATAATCACTTTAAATTCAGAAGTTATTATAGTAATATTGATAACAATCAATCTCATACTGGAAGAAAGAGTATTAAAGTAGCAAGTGGTACATCTGTGAACATGACCAAACAATTACAAGCTTGTGATGTAAATACAGATTGTAATCTTCAGTTGGTCGCTTCATCCCTCAATGCAACAACTACATGCTATACAATAACTGGCGGAACAGCGCCCTATGTTTTTGACTGGAGTACTTCAGGTTGTGATCTTAATGTGCTTATTGATGATACAGGGAATACAATATGTGTTACAAAGCCAGTATCCGGAAGTTGTCAGATTACTATTATGGTGACAGATAAAAACAAGTGTAAAAAAATATTTGCACCTATTACTTTGTCCGCTTCTGGAAGTTAATCGAAAAGAATATGAAAATGAACAGATATACAAATATTAAATTATCCCTGATAACTATATTGTTTTTTTATCATGGATTTACCCAAAAGATTATTGCGCAAACATCTCCGAGTGATTTTGGTGGGTTTTATCTTTACAACAATTGCGGAACAGCTTCTTCAATAAATTGTGGAGATAATACTCTTTCGTTTTCAAATACACATACAGGAGGAAACGCAATTGTCTGGTATGCTTTTAATACAACCACAACTGTTAATTCATCAATTTATTTTTCTTCTAATACGGCAAATATTTATTCGATTGGAATTTTTGGACCATTTGCTACAACAAGTGCAAGTGTTGCTTGTTCTGATTCGTCCATGTTAAATGCACAATGGCCAAGTGGTGGAATTTATTTCAATTCTTTTACAGCAGCATCAAATTACACAACCCCTGTAATTACATTTGCTCCGGGTTTTTATATTTTTCATGTCCGTTATTTAAACTATCCATCAGAGCCTTCAAGTGCAATTTTCAATGTTAATATGAGTTGTGTTGCTCCACAAATTGCATGTGAAAACTGTATAGGTTCTTTTGCTCCTCAATCTGGTGATTATGTATTAAGTGCTTGGGTGAAAGAAGAGATAAATGATCCAACAATATTATCATATACAAATCCGAAAATTTATGTTGACTTTCCATCCACGAGCAGTCCTTCAAGTACTCCTAGTGCACCTGGAGTTGGGCCATATACGGCAAGTGGAAGTATAATTGATGGTTGGCAGCGCATAGAAGTGAAATTTACTATTCCTTCTGCTGCAACTTTTATCAATTTGCGTTTAGAATGTGGAGTAGGAAACTGTTTTTTCGATGATATACGAATATTCCCTGTAAATGGAAGTATGAAGTCATATGTATATGATCCAACAAGTTTAAGGCTAGTTGCAGAGTTGGATGAAAGGAATTATGCTACACTTTATGAGTATGATGAAGAAGGAAAATTGGTTCGTGTTAAAAAGGAAACTGAAAAAGGGGTGATGACCATTAAAGAAAATAAAAACAGTACAAAAAAGAGATAATGCGAAATCGTTTTTTTTCTATAATAGGATTAATTATGCTTGTGATTATATTTCAAGCACAAACTCCGTTATGGGAATCAGTGAGTAAAGATCAAATGGCAAAAGTTTTCGAACAAGTAAATCACTGGTTTAAAACTTCTTCAAATTATTCTGTAACGGTAACACACGCCTCTTATGAAAATTATAATACAAAGGTTCCTTTTGAAAAGTCCACTGGTTATTTTAAAAAAGAGAATGAATGTTATCATAGTTTTTTACTGGGCATCCATACTATTCAAAATGCTAATTGCAAAATTGTCATTGATACTTTAAATCAATCAATGATGATAACCAATATAGATAATAGCATATGGAGTTCCTATACGATCGATGATTACAAATACACCTTAAAAGCATGCAAATCGATTGAGGTAATGAAAATTAATAATGATAAAAAATACAAGCTGGAATACAGTGAAGGCTACCCATTAGAAAAATATGAGTTTTTAATTGGAGCAGATGGAACTATCAAAGAGGTTGTATGGTTTTATAGCAAGAAAGTTTCTAAGAATATTGATGATGAGAATTCTGAAAAAGTAAAACCCAGATTATCTATTACTTTTTCTAGCTATAAAAAAAATGTTGCTGGCTCTGTGAAACAAGAATGTGCAGAATCGAAATACATAATAAAGAAAGGAAACAAAATGTTTCCTTCTGATAAATATAAAAATTATAGTTTGAGTGATCAACGCTTAGCTTTTAATCAATAGATATTGAAACGAAATATTTTAAATATGTCACAAAATTTAAATTTTCTGAAAAGGACATTTGGCATCTGCATATTTTTGTTATGCTATCATTTTTCAATTGCAGGGGTATTGCCTTTCAATGAAAGGATTTATACTGCCAGCCCTTCAAGTCCTGTAACGATTGGTTTGCCTTCAGCAACAAAATTGGTAAATGTTTCAGTGGCTTGGACTGGATCATTTACAGATGTTTCTGTTATTGACCGAATTACTTTGGGAGTGGATCACCAGAATATGGGATATGTAACTTTGGCTGGAGAGGTAAAAGTTAAGCTTAAATTGGAACAGTGGCTTGTTACAAATACTACATCAACACCTTCATCTATAAGCTATCCTGAACTAACAATTAATTATCAGCCGTTTTCAAACACAACGCCTTACATAGATAAATCTGTATTTACTTTTAATAATGCTTACAAATACAGAATAACGATTGATGATATCACCCAAAATGGAACTTCAATAACAACCCTACCATCTAATCTTTTTATTGATGCTGATATTAGTGTTGAACGTTATGAAGATTTTTCAACTAATGCTACTACCCCCATAGTTATCAACTCAATCACTTCGAGTAATCTATTAGACCACAATTGTGATGGGATCAACGATGAAGTGGAGCTAACATGGAATCCAATTTCAGGAGCAGAAGAATATCAATTGGAATGGACTTTTGTAAATGACTATGGTACTACTCTCGGCCCTCCATACAAATCTCCTTCAACATTGAAGTATGATTTTAAGAATAACAGCACTCGGATTACAAAAACAGAAACAAATCACAAGCTTACATTAACGTTTGAACATGGATATTTACTTTATAGAGTGCGTGGAATAGGGAGGGAGTTAACTGATCCGACTAAGAATATTATTGGAATTTGGAATGTAGCGGATAATGGTATTGTGAGTTCTGTTTCAAGCATATATTATAACACACAAGAGCATGAGGCGGATAAAAATTGGCAATACTCTGCTACATATGCAGAAGAGGGGAAGAAAAAAGAAGTGGTTAGTTATTTTGATGGTAGTTTAAGAAATCGTCAATCTGTTACAAAAGTTAATTCCGATATCAATACAATAGTAGGTGAGACAATATATGACTATCAGGGGCGTCCGGCAATTAATGTGCTTCCGGTTCCTGTAAATGATCCAACTTGTACAAGCGAAACTCCTTTGAAATATTATCCAAATTTCAATCGTGATGATTCTACTGATGTTCATTCCTATGGGAGAGATGATTTTGATGTTGATGCATCTTCAAGTAATCCCTGTGTAGCTACTACAGGAGCCATGAATACTGCATCAGGGGCTTCTAATTATTATTCTCCTTTTAACCCCGATAAAAATGATGTACAGGCATTTGTTCCCGATGGAGAGAAGTATCCATTTACTCAAATAGAATACACTCCGGATAATACAGGGAGAATTAGGAGACAAAGTGGAGTGGGTCCTGAATATCAACTTGGAGAGGGGCATGAAACAAAATATTTTTATGGATTCCCTAACCAAATACAACTAGATCGTCTTTTCGGTTCGGAAGTTGGCGATGCTGGGCATTATAAAAAGAATGTGGTGATTGATGCAAACGGACAAGTAAGTGTTTCTTATTTGGATCAGGAAGGCAGAACAATAGCAACTGCCCTTGCCGGAAATGCACCCAAAGCAGAAGATAATACCACTACAATTTTGGCTCCTCTTGAAAGTGAAGGTTCGGCACAAAAGCAACTGGAAATAGATTTGTTTGCAAAAAACGCCTTAGGTCAAAGTTCTGTAAATGTTAAAAACATAACTCCCGATGCAATAGAATTTAACTCGCAGTTATTGGTTGCCTACGAAAGTGAATATGATTTTAAATATGTTTTAAGCATCGATCAGCTTACAGATCCCTGCTTAAGAGAAAATATATGTTTAAGTTGTGTTTATGATCTGGAAATAAAAGTTACTGATGATTGTGGGCAGGCAGTTACACCAATTTCAGGAACAGGAGTTCAGCCTATTTCAAAAACTGTTGGACATTTCACTGCTGATGGCAGTGGAAATGTAGTTTCTTTTAACAGAGATTGCACTGGCAGTTCGCCCTTTACACAGACAGAATCATTTAAGCTAAATTTACCTGTAGGGAATTATACGATTAGTAAAGTATTGACAGTAAATAGTTCGGCTCGTGATTTTTATGTTGCCACTTATATTGATTCTACCTATAACTCCTGTGTGAAAACCCTACATGATTTTCAGGCTGAGGAATTGGCAAATATTGACACAGCAGATTGTAACATTACTTGTGAATCTTGTAAGGCTAGTTTAATGACCGTTGATGGTACAACTTATGCTACTGTTGCTGAAGCAAGAGATGCTTATGTTGCTGCAGGAAAGGGTACAGAAATGGAGTTTGATTACCTGCTTGAAGAGTGTGGAGCTCCTTGTAAAACGATCACATGGTGTGAAGCTACTTATCAGCAAATGTTATTAGATGTTAGTCCTGATGGACAGTATGCACAGTTCCAAACAACCGTTGGCGGACAAGCACCTGATCTTTTATTATCCGTTTTAAATGTGAGTAATATATTGCCAAAATCTATGGCAGGAGTTTCTGCACATTGGCAAAATCCTCAAATAAAAATAAATGGAACGAATTATCCCAAATATTTAGAGGAGGATAGTACTCGGTCTATTATACATTTATCTCCGAATGGAAGTAATTTTATTCCGGCAGTTGTTAATACCTCAAGTACTCATGTAAAATTTGATGCAACGGGAAATTTTTATTATACCTATCCGGAAAATCTTGCAAGTGTTCAAGATTTCGTTGATAATTGGGTTGATAATTGGGCAAGATCCTTAGTGCTGTATCATCCTGAATATTGTTATTATGAAACTTGTTCTGAGTATAGTAAGATACAAAGTGGCGACCCTCGTTCTTCAGATGCACTCGATTCTATCTTACTTGCAACAAATACTTATGCCGATGCCGTTTCTAAAGGACTAATTCTCTCTTCTTATACAACCACTCCGCCAAGTCCGGCAACTTCTGATATCAGAAAAATGGCAAGATTCGTTTATCCTTCAGGAACAATCAATGATCCATTTTTATTTAACACTTCGGTTTATAGCACATATGGGCCCTTACTTCTGAATAAAGTAACGAACTACCAAACACTTGGTAGCGGTTCATATTCAATGGTTGAAATGGCTGCTATAACAGCCAGATGCGGTACTACATATGGTACAACGCCTGTTTCTGCAACATGTAAAAGTTTTGGGAAAGATGTAGGAACCGATCCTGTTGAAAATGCAAGGATAAGAGATTTGGAATGGAATTTTTTAAGAAATTTTTATTTAAGCGAAAAGCACAAAGTGCAACATAAACGTGCAGATGATTATTCAAAACTAGTGTGTAAAGGTTACAATGGTTGTATAGGAAACACAGACTACAATCCTTATATATCAGGTATGGTAAGTGCTTTTAGTGGATCATCCTATTTTACTTCTGAATATTTTAATGACGATCAGCCTTGTTCAATTTATTTCAAAGATTTATATAAGAATAAAGTTAAACGCTTCATTAGCCCTGACGATATTCATTCTCCTAGTCCGGCAGAAATGGATTATCAAATGTATTTACAAACAGGTCAGTGCCCTCTAGCAATCGATTATCAATATCTGCTTTCCTCTTTGGCTTCACATAATCAACTTGACAATACTACAGGTGAGAATCTTCAAACTTACGGTGAATTCACCAATGACTTATATATTGAGGTGAGTGGTGGCGTAGCTCCATCTAGCTTTGTTCCATACACATGGAGTGCAAGTACTACAGGCAATGTGTTAACAGGGAATATAGTAAACTCTTTAACTTCTAGTCCTGCTTGTTCGTTTACTCTTGATAAAACAGGAACAGGGATAGTAAACTGGGATGATATTATCGGTATTAGTCAATTAAGCTATACTTCTACTGTGGGCGGTAATTATGAATTTACAGCAATAGCAACTGTTATGTCAACCTCAGGAGCAGTAAGTTATAAAACAATTACCGGCTCTACTTGTGTGAAAATTACAGGATGTAACTTTCCTCCTCAATGTGACGCAAACGATCTTGCAAACGATTTGAGCGCATTAATGTCAGCATTACAGATTAACAATCATCTATCTGGGACTACAGATCTTGATATTTCAAGTTCACAATATAAAGCATTTTTAACCCCATCTATTAAAAATGCATTGGGTACAACCAATACTACTCTAAAATGGAGCTATAATAGTGGGGCTAATCAATATGAAATTTTTGATTCTTCTGCACCATTAAAAAAATTAATATTAAAATTTAACACGTTTACTCCTAATACATTTAATAATTTAAATCTGTTTCCAACTGTAAAAACATTTACAGGAATTCAGAGTAACTATCAAAACTTTTTTATTATTCATGGTGTTGATGCCAGCAATGCATCTGTAGTAACAATAGATGGTTCAATTACATATACTGATGGCATAACTCAAACAGGATTAAGTATGGGAAGCTGTGGCTTGCCTGAGGCTATTGGATGTCAAGAAACAGAAAATCAGATTCGTGAAGACTTACAAGCATTATTAAAAGATGTATTGTTAAAAAGACCTTTTACCGGGAATATTGATCTTACTCAAAGTGCTTATTACACAAGTTTGATACAATCCTATTTTCCTGACAGTTTAGTGTCCACGTCTAGTGTTAATCCGCATCAGTATGTTGCTGGAGTTTATAGTGATTCATTAATATTTACGATTCATTCACAGTTGGGTGATTGTAAAATGTTATTGTATCACCATGGACCAAAACCACCTCGTTATTTTGGAGATTTGATTGGTTTTGGCTCACAATTGACACCTTATGGTTCAACAGGTGCTGATGGAAATTATTATAAATTTTATGCAGTAGGAATTTACTCAGTTGGGGGGTCGTCATTTAAGGATACTATTTGGGGGGAGAGTTGTTTGCCATTGAAAATTTGTACCCCTTGTTTGCAAGGGGCAGATCCTTCTTGTGTGAGTTGCGAAGAATTAAAATTGATTCCGCCTTTGAGTGTTTGTAAAAATCAAGCTGCAGTTTTTGATTTTGAAACAATAGGATGTTCAGGCAGTCCCGATCTTTTATGGAACTACGGTGACGGAACAGTTTCTTCTCTTGCTTCGCATGTGTTTGCTGATACAGGAACATATACAGTTACTCTATCAACTATACGCACTCCGGAGTGTAGTGGCGTTCCTACGTTGGTTGCCAGTGTTACAGTAATTGTAAATGATTGCAGTGTTGCTCCAAGTTCACTTGTGCAGCCTATTTATTATAACAGACTTGATAGTGTTGCTATTGCAAATGGAACAAAAGTTCAAGATTCTACTCTAACTTCGTATTCCGCATATAGTACAAAACTTGATAGTTTAAATACCACTTATAATTGGAGCCCTTCAGATACAACCTATGTTGCTGCAACTGACTACTCCAGTTTTTATGTTGATGGTTACAAATACAGTTTAACAACATATAATGAATTTATTGCAAATTATGACAGTACAATCGATAACAAAAACTATTTGCGTGACCCTAAAGCATTTATTGTTGCATACGGGCCATATACAAACTGTAAAGAAGAATACGTTCGTTATGTAAATGCGATCAATAAATACAACAATAGAGCAGTCGCATACGGTGTGTCTCAATTAACCGCTTTAGCCGATTCCAGTTTTAATTCAAATATTCTGTGTGATAGTATAAAGCGTTATATTTCTTATTTAAAAGAGTTTCCCGCAAATGGTCTGGCTCCATTAACGGAACTTGCTTTTTTTGCTGCAAGAAATAGTCTTCCTTCTCCAACAGATCAGTGTGCAATCTTATACAAGCAATATGCAAGTGCGTATAAAGTATTTGAAGCAAATCAGCAAACGACCAATTCCTGTAAAGAATATAAAACCATCAGTCCATTGTATAGTTATGATGATTTTGTAAAAAATGGGTTGTGCAGTTCAGGGGCAGGAATAACCTTATTTAATAATTACATTCAACTATTCCTCACGGCATCATCTTGTCCGGGATCAATGCCGAAAGCTGGCTCTACAACATCTATTGATGACAAGACTTGCCAGCGTTTATATTCAAAATATAAAAATACAATCAACAGTTACAATACGTCTGCATATGCAGTGGCACATGGTCATACCATATCAATTTTATATACATCGTATACGTTATTCAAAAAAGCTGAGTTATGCAATTGTGTCGGAAAATATATTGCTTATATAGAGCCTTATTTAACTGAGCCGGCAAGTTCCTCGTTGTCGCTGCCTGTTGATATTGATCATTTTGCTGATTGTGCAATTCCGGCTGCACAACCTACAGATCCTTGCGCTACGGCTTATAACGATTATTTGACTGCAATTGCGGAATACAATGAATATGTGCTGTTACATCCTGAGTTGAAATTGCCACAAATAAAAGATATTTATAAAGAGACTGATTTTACAGCTGATGGTTTCTGCTATTGCGTTGACTCATATGAAGCATATTTGGAGGCCATCATTAATGGTACAGCAAGTGTTAACCAAAACAGAACAGAAGGTTTTTTACAATTGGATATTGCATACACTTGCAATGAAACAATTACACCACCTTGTGATCCGGCAATGCCACAGGATACCGTTGTTTTACCAGCCTATACTCCTTATACGAACCCATGCGTTCAATATCAAATTGATTTGGCTTATGCCAATGCACAGAATGCTTACAACCAATATGTAGATAGCTTAACAACATGGATCTCTGGAAAATACAATGAACATTGTTTAAAAGCATTTGAAGCATTCGCAACAAAATATCAGGACAAAGAATATCACTTTACACTTTATTATTATGATCAGGCTGGTAATCTTGTAAGAACAATACCTCCGCAGGGTGTAAATGTTGATCCAATGACCGATACTACGGATTTACATTACAAGCAGATCAATAAGGATAGAACATATAGCCAGCATACATTCTTTACTGATCATACGATGGCAACTACATATGAATACAATAGCTTAAATCAATTGGTTCGTCAGAATATGCCAGATCATGATGCTATGGATGTTTGGGAATTTACTCTCCCTAACGGGTTGGATTCAAGATTAAAAGTAACAGCTACTCAATTTGTAAATGCGAATAAGGGGTACCTTTCAGGATATGTTGATATTGGATCAGGCTCCGGGGCATATAAACGAGGGTATGTTTATACAACTGATAATGGAGGTGCTACTTGGACTAAAATGAATGATTTACTTGGTTCCGATCTTAAAAAAGTACAAATGATTGATGCTAATAATGGTTTTGCGGTTGGAAGTAATGGTATATTAGTTTCAACTGTTGACGGAGGAACAACTTGGGATCTGAAACAGCAACGCTATTTTGAGAATGCAGCTACATTTAATGATCTCTTTTTCGTTTCATCTGTAAACGGTGTTATAGTTGGTGATAAAGGGGTGAATAAAATTACTACCGATGGGGGAACTACATTTAGTAATGCAGGATTGCCAAATACAAATACTTTCAATTATACTTCTGTTACTTATGATGGAACTAATTTTTATGCAAGCAGAAATAATTCATCTAATACAGAAAGTGAAATATACAAAGGTGTTGTGTCAGGAACATTTACCATTACATGGACACTTGTTAATAGCATAAGAAGTACAGATCTGACTAAAATTCAAATGGTTGCCGGAAACGATGGATATGCCATTGGAACGGATGGAACCTTGTTGAAAACTACAGATAACGGAGGAACTTGGAAAACAATTGCCACAAATACTGCAGATAAATTCAAAGACCTTTATTTTACCAACATGAATGAAGGTGTAGCTATCATTGATAGTATGCCGGGCTACGGATTGATATTTAAAACTATTAACGGTGGACAAACGTGGACATTATTAGGCACACACAATGGCGATTATTATAATAGTTTTAATTTTTATGATGGAACCAAAGGGTATGCGGTAGCAGATAACAATAAAATGAAGCGTGTTGTAATGACTGGTAGTTATGGATTGGTGAATATTCCTGCTCCAGCAACTTCTGCTCCTTTTAAAATTAAAGCAGCAAGTTTTAACAATGCAGGCGATAAAGGATTTATTGTTGGTGATAATGCTACTATTTATTATACACTTAATGGAACATCCTCAAGCCCAACTTGGGTTCCTGTAAACACAGGCTTAAGCGGAGCCGATGCCAATTTTAAGGATATTTATTTTGGTTCTGTTTCTTCTGCTTCCAACAATACGGGTATCTTATTGGGTGAAAATGGAAAAGTATATAAAATAACCAGCACTCCTGCAGGAGGTACAACTTATTCCATTGCATTAATAAGTTCAGCAGGAAGTAATATTGTGGATATTGATGATAACAATGGCTCTTCAGGAGCTGTGTATGCTTATGACAAAACAAGCGGAACGTTAAAATCAATCATCAAAGCAAATATTCCAACAGCAACTTCACTTACTACTCTCTCAAATACGGGCACGTTACCAGCCTCCACAAATATTGTGTCAATTGATGTTAAGAATAATACTACCATTTTTGTTACAGGAAGTAATGGTGATATTTTTAGAGGTGACAATATCAATACTGGAACAGTGGCATGGGTAGAGCAATCTAAAAATGTTATTGCTTTACCACTGAATGATCTGCAGGCTGCAGGTGGAAATACAATTTATGCAGTTGGAGAACAAGGCTCCTTGCTACAGACCATTAATGGTAGTGATTGGAAAACATTAGAAACAAAAACCATAACAACTTTCAATGCCATTAAGTTCAATACGGCAAACAATGCAGCTGTTGCCGGAACAAAAGGGTTAATTGTAGGGAATAATGGTTTTATTGCTAATAATACTATTAGCGGCAGTACAGCTACTTTAGTTCCAATTGCAGTTCCTTCTTCGGTAAATTTCTATGACGTGGCACTAAATACAAGTAACAAAGCATACGTTGCTGGAGCTAACGGAACATTGGTATCAATACCTACCATCTTTTCACCTGTGGCATCAATTGCAGCTTTACAACCCGCTGAAGCATTCCACGGTATCTGTTATAGAATTGGAACCAATCAGGTGTATGCCATTGGTGACAATGCAGCGGTATACTCTTATAATAATTTGAGTGGTGCCAAAATCAAATCAGTATTTACTCCCGGACTTGCAGATGTGAATTTTGTGAATCCGTTAAATGGGTACACCGTTGGCGAAAAAGATATTATTCGCCATACAAACGATGGCGGTTTAACATGGAAATATGTTGCTCCAATAAATTCTACAGGTGTAATAGGTAGTATTCCTCAAGTAAATGGGGTGTACACTTATCAGGCAGACAAAGCAATTATTATTGGTAATAACGGATATGTTGGAAAAGTAACTGGAATAGCAGTTGCTTATTACAGTATTGGTACTACAAATAATTTATTTGATGTTGCAGTTAAAAATACAACAGCCTATATTGTAGGACAAGGTGGTGTTGCTTTCAAATCAACTAATACAGGGGTAACTTTTTCGGCAATGCCGGCACCTCCTACCACTACAACATTGCGAGCCCTTCATATGTTTAACGATGCTACCATGATAGCGGTCGGAAACCAAAGAAGAATTTATTATTTTAATGGAACCTCATGGATCACACATGCAGCACCAACATCTATTCCATCAGGAGTAATATTTACGGATGTATATTTCCATGACGACAGAACAGGTTATGTTGTGGGCTCAGGTGGTGCAGGAGTGGGAAGTTATGTGTTGAGATGCTCACTGAATGCTAATATTCAGGGCTTGTCCGGAACAACTGCAAGTTGGACAGAGATGCCATTAACTGGCATCAATGGTGTTCCTGCTCCTTCAAATGTGGATGTAGTTACAATTGATTTTGCAAGCCGTTACAATGGATTCCTTGGCGGTTCATTCAATACAGGTACTCCGGTAAATTTTGCCCGCCTTATCAATGATGAAAGTAAAATGTTCTCTACCCGTTTTTGGTATGATCGTTTAGGAAGAATGGTTGTATCACAAAACTCAAAACAATATAAACGTAAAGAGATATCCACTCCTGTTGGATTGGCAGATTACAGTTATACTGTTTATGATGAATTGGGAAGAATAGCAGAAGTTGGCGAATTGTCGGACAATGCAGGAGCTTCCACTAATTTTTCAACCATTTTTGGTGAATATGTAAACGGACTTTACAACCCATTTGTAATTAACGATACCAAACTGGCTGCATGGATCAGCGGAAGTAACAGACGTGAAGTAACTAAAACGTATTACGATAACACTGTTATTACAGGATTGCCAATTACACAGGAAAATATACGCAAACGTGTAGCAAGTGTAACATACGAAGATGTGTTTGATTCAAATGATCAAACATTCCAACATGCTACACACTATACTTACGATATACATGGTAACGTAAAAACATTAATACAGGACAACAAAAAATTGTATGATCAAGGTGTGGCAGCAAGCTCAACAACACTTCAAAATCAACGTTTCAAACGTATTGATTATGATTATGACTTGATCTCTGGTAAAGTAAATCTTGTCCGTTATCAGGATGGACAACACGATGCATTCTATCATTTTTATGCATATGATGCCGATAATCGTATTACCGATGTGTACACTAGCCGTTTTCCGCAAGCAAATACACTTATTAATTGGAATACAGTTATCAATAATACGCTTTGGGATTTGGACGCTCATTATATCTATTACGATCATGGTCCGCTGGCGCGTGTTGAATACGGAAGTATCGATAATAAAGTGCAGGGAACCGATTATACATACACCCTGCAAGGTTGGATAAAAGGAGTGAATAGCAATTTGCTGAAAGCAGAAAACGATATGGGAGCTGATGGTTTAACAGCAAGCATAAATGCCGGGGTGGCAAAAGATGCATTTGGCTACACTCTAAATTATCATGCAAACGATTATAAGCCAATAGATGGCTTAAAATGGAGCCCTGTTACACAACGTTTTGAAGCAGTAATCGCTGGTAGTGATCTGAATGCAGAACGTTACGATCTGTTTAACGGTAATATAAGCAGCATGGTAACCACTATTATGGAACCCAAAGTGTATACCATAGCTGCAAATGAATACCCTACCATATTGCCGCAAGGAACGGCCTATAAATACGATCAATTGAATAGATTGCTCGAAATGAAAGCCTATACCAATTTGGATATGAATACTTCTTCATCCACATTTAATACATGGTTGAGCGGAAGCACCTATAACGGTTCTTATCATAATGCGTTTAAATACGATGCAAATGGCAATATTTTGGGACAGTTAAGGGCAAATCAAAGTGGAACAGTTATTGACTCATTAACGTACAAATACGCAAAAGATGCACTTGGAAAAATGAGACAGAACCGATTATATGATGTAAATGATAATGTAACAGCTACAGCCTTTGCCGATGACATTGACGATCAGGGAGGATTTAACGCAAGTACACTTTCGGGGGCAAACTATAATTACGATGAAATAGGTAATTTAATAAAAGACGGTCAGGAGCAAATAGATAAAATTACATGGACAGTTTATGGCAAAATAAAAACCATAACACGTGCAACAGGTAGTTTAAGATCAGATTTGGAATTTAATTACGATGCCAGCGGAAACAGGATCTCCAAAGTAGAGAAACCTCGCGATGCCAGTGGAGTAAAACCTGCCAGCGAATGGATTACTACTTATTATTCAAGAGATGCGCAAGGAAATGTAATGACCATTTACAAACACACACCAGTAACTGCCGGAACAAGCTTTAAAGTAATTGAGCGAAACATTTATGGAAGCAGCCGTTTAGGAAGTGATTATACTGAAGTGGAGCTTGTATCAGTATTGCCAACTGCCAATCCATATACAAAAACACTTGGCAACAAGCATTACGAAGGAAGTAATCACCTCGGAAATGTGTTGGTGAGTTTCTCCGACAGAAAAATTCCAAGAGACAATAATAGCGATGGAATAATCGATTATTTTGAAAGCGATGTTTTGAGCTCTGCTGATTTCAGCCCATTCGGAACTATTT
>Ga0066408_1000135_pt1 | contig 17796 bp, 17 predicted proteins | sample LakWasMet10_HOW4_2_FD_59495 | JGI IMG/M metagenome (GOLD analysis project Ga0066408, IMG submission 59495) | Freshwater sediment methanotrophic microbial communities from Lake Washington under simulated oxygen tension - Sediment Metagenome 10_HOW4 | ecosystem: Environmental > Aquatic >... | reverse complement strand
GATTGTTATGTCGAAACACTTGGATTCAAGAGTTATGCGCATTTGTTTTATTCAGCCAAACGTCCACAATCTAATCCTATGAGTAATGATATAGGTTGGTTATTGAGTGGTGAAGTAGATAAACCTACTTATTTTGTAAGTAAGATTACAGGGGTAGAGGAGATAAAACAAAATCATCCCAACCTTATTGAGATCTATCGTAAGAACGGTTTTGTGTTCTGGAAACGATAATTTTTAGCAATTAACATTTTTTTTGAAAAATAATTTTGGTGCATTCGTTTTTTAGTGTTTACTTTGCATTACAAAGTACTTTTATACTTATCGTAAAATGACAGAAGAAAAAGAACATTTACAAGCACTGAATGACATACGTTCCATGATGGAGCGTTCATCACGTTTTATATCTTTAAGTGGATTGTCTGGTGTATTCGCTGGATTGTTTGCGCTGGGTGGTGCATACATTGGAGCAAAATACATTGAGCATGTGGATGAGATAGAGTGGGAGTATAACCGAAATGGTGTTATTGCATTTTACATTTTTGACGCCTTGTTGGTTTTGTTTGCTTCAGTAGCTGTAGGTATTCTTCTGACCATTCGTAATTCAAAAAAACGTGGAATTAAAATTTGGGATAACACTGCAAAACGAATGTTGATCAATTTAATGATTCCATTGCTGAGTGGTGGTTTGTTTTGCATCGCCTTGTTGTATCATGGTGTAATTGGCTTGGTAGCACCAGCAACATTAATATTTTATGGTTTGGCTTTAATCAATGCAAGTAAATACACCTTTAACGACATCCGTTATTTAGGAATCTGTGAAATAATATTAGGTGTCATTTCTTCCTTTTTTATTGGTTATGGTTTGCTTTGCTGGGCCATCGGTTTTGGGGTGTTGCACATAGTGTATGGCGCAGTAATGTATTTTAAATACGAACGAAATTCATAATTGGTGAAAAATTACATTCAGTTTTTAAATAAAGCATTTGAGAATCGTATTCGTTTGGGCATCATGAGTGTGTTGATGGTAAACGATTGGGTGGAGTTTAGTACCCTAAAAGAAATGTTGGACATTACAGATGGGAATTTAGCATCGCATATTTCAGCGCTTGAAAAGTTGGAATACATTGAAATACAAAAACAATTTATTGGTAAAAAACCAAACACTACTTATAAAGTTACCCGCATCGGTAAAAAAGCCTTTAATGAACATTTGGATGCACTCGAAAAACTTTTAAAACAACGCGATTAAAATGAAACAAGTAATTAACGATAGATGGTTTTTAAAAATAGGATGGTTTCATCTTCCTTTAACGTTCATGGGTTGGTTAATCACCCTTTTTTCAATTGCTATCTCTGGAATTATGGTAGTTGCAATAGGCCATAAATCAACATCAACAATGGATACATTCATTTCGGTTTTCCCTTATGTAATTTCCATTTTTGCTGTACGCCATTGGATTGCTTCTAACACGTGTAACTGATTGCCCTTTTTTTTGAATTTTAACTTTGAAATGCAAAGTACTTTTATTTGTAATAACTAAAAAAAACTAAACACATGTCCATCTTCTTCCTTCTAGGTTTTCCCTACATCGCCTTTGTGCTTTTTGTCATCATTACCATTATTATTACCATGAATAGAGGCGTAAAGGATTGTCGCTCACGATTTTCTGCCGGCCTCCTTGTTTTTTCGGAAGTAGTATTTACCATCATTGGGCCTGCCATTGGTTTTTATCGCTTCGATGAATTTCAACCCGAAATACCTTTTGCCAAACAACATGTGCTAAGCATTATTCTTCTTGTTATCGTTTCTAGTACCTCCTTTTGGATTGCTCGTTTTATGAACCGAACAAGTCATCCCATTGTACGAATTGTACTATCGGTCGGATTGCTACAAGGCATTGTACTTTGTTTTATCACCAGCATTCACTTTCTAACCTTCATCCCATTAGGAATCATTTTTCCATTTGCTGGATTCGAATTACTTTCACCATTGGTCGCATTATTTATCTTGCTTCGTGAATTTTATTTCCTGAATAAAATGGAATTGAATTTACCCGAATTGCTTCCGTACAGAGCCGAATTGGGCTTTATTCCATTTCCGTATCTGCTTTTAAAGCAACCGATGTATAAACGTATTATGGTTTATAGCGCACTGATGGTGCTACTGGTAATCACCGAAGCATTAGTAACCTATGGACTAGGACAAGACATCGATAGCACTGTGAAAGCCTTTACACATTCTGTTGGATTCATTTTCTCTCATTCAAACTACTAACCTGTTCGCCATGAAAACAATCAAAAAAATTCGCTCAAAGCTTTTGGAGTTTTTAACGCATAAAATTGCTTTGCCTTTAATTGTAAAATTCAGAGACAATGAACCTTTTCGTTATTCCATGTCCGACTTGGAAGCATTTCCTGAAGGGACTTTGGGAAAGGATTTGGTGGAATACCTTAAAAAAATGAATTTTAAATTATTGAGAAACTACGAACGCCACGATTGTAAACACATTATCCTAGGTTATGAAATGGACGAAGTAGGAGAGGCCCGCATGCAATTTTATTTCCTAGGAAACAGGCATTATTCGGTTCCTGTTATTTCCACCGTCATCATCTGTTTTGTATTGATGCCTGAACATTGGAGTACCTTTTTTGAAGAATACAAAAAAGGGAAAAAAGGACGGAGCTTCGATGATTTGAACTACAATGAATTAGTGCTTTTAAAAACCAAGGATTTACAACAACAATATAAACTCTATTAACGAAAAACGAATAGGAATAAATGCTTCTATTTTGTTGAAAAAACAAACACTATAAATTAAAATAAAGGCATTGTTTATCCGTTAGCCACTGTTCTTTTTACCTAAAACTTAAACTATGAAAAAAAACGACTGGATTCTGATTATTTCTGTACTGTTGTATAGCATATTGTTTTACCAACAATCAGCAGGAATCAACTTTTTACTGTTCAATGCTGCATTAATTGCATTTTTGGTTATTCGTGATCAAACGGTGCTAAAAAGCACAACTTGGATAGCAGTTGCCTTGGGTGCTTTGCTTTCCTCCTTTATGATTTTTAAGTATGGAAGCGCACTTGCTATTTGGGCGAATTTAATTTCCTTATTCATTCTATCAGCAATTAGTTTTGATGCCCGAACTTCCTTCTTTACTTCGGTTTTGGTTTCTACTTGCTCCATAGGTTCTTCCATTGCCTTTATGTTTATCGATTGGTTTAATCGTAAAAGTGTATCTGTAGAAGGTGTTTACAAACGCCCCTTTTATGTAAAGTTTTTCTTGATTTTACTTCCATTTTTAGTGGGTTTGTTGTTTTTCTTTTTTTACCAAACATCCAACCCTTTATTTAAAGAGTTCACAAAAAACATCAACCTCGATTTTATTTCCTTTGCTTGGATTGCTTTTATATTGGGTGGTTTGTTATTGTTATATGGTTTTTTCTACAATCAAAAGCTGAAATCCATTATGGATATGGATGCCAATGCACCAGCAGATTTAACAGAAAGCATGATTGTAAAAGATTCATTTTGGAATTCATTGATGCGCATCGACAATGAGTTTTTATCTGGAATGATTTTGTTTGCAATGCTGAATTTTTTGCTCTTAATCGTAAACGTATTGGATTTTAATTATTTGTGGATGGATGGCACCTTGCCAAAAGGTATGAGCCACAAACAATTTGTTCACAACGGCATTGGTGTACTAATCACGTCCATTGTGATTGCCATCTTCATTATTCTGTTCTACTTCAGAGGTGGTATTAATTTTTATGAGAAAAATAAATGGATTAAATGGATGGCATATCTCTGGATTTTCCAAAATCTGTTTATGCTATTTTCAACCGGTTACCGAAACAATTTGTACATCGATGAATCGGGACTATCCTACAAAAAGATTGGTGTATATGTGTATTTGTTACTCACCTTCATTGGTTTGCTTACTACCTTAATCAAAGTATACAAGATAAAAACCAATTGGTATTTGTTTAAAATAAACGGTGTGTTTTATTATGCAATCCTTGTTATTGCTACCCTTCCTAATTGGGATGTATTAATCACCGATTTTAATATCAAAAAACATACAGAAGGTAAAAAGGATTTGGAAAAGTACTTATTGTTGGATTTGAGTTATAAAAACTTACCTCAGTTGATGAGTCTTCCTGATTCCATCAAAAACAAAGAGGATTACAAAGCACGAGATTATTATAATTTTTTAAGAGATTCCAACTACGAAAACTTTAGAAGTGATTTGGATCGAAAATATTATGATTTCGTATACGATTACAACCGTATGGAATGGCAGTCCAAGTGTTTGGAGAAAGACCGTACCTATACAGATTTAATTGAAGTCTCTAAGCACATCGACAGTTTTGGTTTGGCAAATTTTAGAAATCCGATTTCTTTAAAAGACTTAAGTCTATTAATAAATTTAAAGTCATTGGACTTAACCGCCAATACCGTTAATAATCTTTCTGACTTAAAACAATTTCAAGAATTGGAGCGACTCAATTGGAGTTCGTATCCTTACAAATCAGTGAATACATTACCCGTATTGCCAAAATTGAAAGTGCTGAACCTGTCCGATCATCACTTAACACAAATTGTAAAAATTGGTGAATTTGTTAATTTGGAAGAATTGGATATCTCAGGCTATAATGCAGCTATTAAATCTATTGCTCCGATTTTCAAATTGCGCAAATTGAAAAAGCTAACTGTTCAAAATATTTCTTCTCAGCAAGTGGAACTCTTGAAAAAGTATTTCCCGAATACCGAATTGATTGTAAAATAATTCTAGAATGAAAGCATTAACAAAAACACTTTTCTGGCTTACGCTTTTTAGCATTGCTATGGGTTTTATGGAAACCGCTGTGGTGGTGTATTTGCGTAAGCTTTATTATCCAGCAGGATTTGATTTTCCATTGGTTCCTATTAGTTACGATATTGCTGTAACCGAATTTTGGCGCGAATTTGCTACCATCATCATGCTAATTGGAGTAGGAGTAATGGCGGGTAAAAACAAGATTCAGCGTTTTGTGTTTTTCCTTTACAGTTTTGCCATTTGGGATATTTTTTATTATGTGTTTTTAAAAGTGTTGTTGGATTGGCCAGCCTCCTTTTTTACATGGGATATTTTATTCCTGATTCCTGTTCCTTGGGTTGGACCTGTTTTGGCACCATGTTTAATTTCACTGTCCATGATTTTGTTGATGATAGTGGTACTGTATTATCAAAAAAAAGGATTGTTGGTTTATATCAATTTTATAGAATGGATTTTACTCGTTTTTGGAAGCATTACAGCCATAATATCCTTTATGTGGGATTACATCATGTATTTGCAAAAAGATGCAAGCACAGATGTTGTTTGGACCTTAACCAGCAAAACCAATTTATTTGAAGAAGTAAAACAATACGTACCCACCGAATTTAATTGGTGGTTGTTTGGAATAGGACAAGGAACCATTTTGCTAGCCATCTTTTTAATGTATAACCGATACCGAAAATAATGAAACCCAATTAAATACTTGGAAGTATCACACGCACGGTTGGAGTTACTGTTTTCTTTTCTGTATTTTTGATTGTTTTTACAGCACGCTTACGAGTTTAATTCAGCATCCTAAAAATGAAGACAAATAATCCCAAGCCTTTTAGCATAAGCGACCGCATTAAAAGTTTTGGTTATGCATTGCAAGGATTAAAAAGTTTTTTTAAAACCCAGCACAATGCTTGGATTCATGTTGCTGCAACTATAGTAGTAATTGTTGCAGGTTTGTTGTTCAAGGTTTCTTTAATGGAATGGATAGCACTTAGTTTTGCAATAGCTCTGGTATTTATAAGCGAACTATTTAATACCGCCATTGAGTTTTTATGTGATAAAATTTCACCTGAATTGGATCCCCGAATAAAATTGGTGAAAGATATTTCAGCTGCTGCAGTTTTGATTGCAGCCATGGTAGCTGTTGTGATAGGTGCAATTGTGTTTGTACCGAAGGTGTTTTAAGTGTAATAATAAACTATTTTATTAAACTTACATTTCCATTAATAGATACTACTTTGCCATCAGGCATTGTAGCCGTTGCATAGTAAGTAAACACTCCATTATTTAAAGAAGAGCCCTTATAGGTTCCATCCCAACCTTGTCCCGAATTCATGTTAGTTCCATAATAGGAATAAACCATTTCTCCCCAACGATTAAAAATTTTAAATTCAATTTTAGCTGTATTACCCAAAACTCTTAATTGGTCATTATGCCCATCACCATTTGGACTAAATGCATTGGGTACTACTATTTCTGTTGTTGATTCAATGCAATCGGTGCAGACAACAGAGATGTCATCTATGAAATAATAGGCAGTAAATGTCGTAGTGTCCTTTATTTGAATGAAGGGAGTATTTAAATTATCTCTAAAGTTTCCGATAGTTAAAAATCTTTCTCCTCCTTGGGATAAATATGTTTTTTTAATTTCAACCCAATTGATTGTATCTTCTAATATATTCGTTATATCACTTTCTATTTGCGGTATAACAGCAATATTGTATTGATTAGGATCATTATATAATAATGTATCAACTGATAAAAATGCACCAATAGTACTTATTGCACAATCAGAGATTTCAGAAAGTGAAATCCAATATGAAATTTCATAATTTTTACCTTGAATCATACTATCCAATAACATTACTTCTAAATACTCTCTTTTATTAATACCTGAAATATTTATGAAAGCTGCAAATCCAGTATAAGCGTTACCTGTATTTGCATATTGTAAGCCAAATGAATTTGAAGGAACACCCATTAAAGTTGAGCAACTGTTAAAATAATCTGTGCTTCCTAGTAAAACACCACCAAAGGCAATGTTTGGTTGAAACCATGGAATTGCTTTGTCTAGTTCCATTGCGGAAATTGGACACAGGCTAAATTGCTCAAAACTTGGATTGGGAACAAGGTTGGTCTGTCCTTTTGTCTCTAACAAAAAAAGTAAGCTAAAAATTAAAGCTATTACAAATTTAGCTTTCATTATATCTGGTCTATAATTATCTAAATTTTACTATAATTAATAAAAAATGTTTTAAGATTTCATATTCATAAATTGCAACGGAATATCGTAGCTACCTCTTCGCATCAAACTAATTACATCTTGTAAATCATCAATCTTTTTTCCAGTAACTCGCACTTGGTCGTCCATGATTTGTGCGCTTACCTTTAGCTTGGAATCCTTAATGTCCTTCACAATTTTTTTAGCCACTTCTTTATCAATGCCTTCTTTTACTTTTATGTCTTTTCGAATCATCATGCCCGAAGCAGCGCTTTCCTTTCCAAAGTCGAGGCAAAGCGGGTTTAAATTTTGTTTGATCATTCGCGAACGGATAGCATCGGTAATTGCTTCCATGCGCATATCGTTTTCGGTAGTTATTTGAATGACAAGTGTTTTTTTATCATAATTGATTTCACTTTTGGAACCATTAAAATCAAAGCGGTTCAAAATCTCTTTTCGAGCAACATTAATTGCATTGTCGAGTAATTGTGCATCTACTTTATTTACGATATCGAATGAAGCCATGGTTGTATAATTTAGTATTGTTATTTAAAATTAATAATTATTTCGCACATCTGCCATCATGCAGCGAGCACTTCCTCCACCATATTTTTCGATGGTATACAATGGTGCATGCAGCAAGGTGCCATGTTGTTGCAGTGTTTTAATCTGTTTGCTGTTCAAGGCCTTGAAGGCTTGTTCGCTCATGATAATAAAAGATTTGCCTTCGGTATTAAATGCTTGGTACATATTTCCTGCAAAGGAATTCATTTGTGTTCTTGAAATAGTTAGCAGCTCATGCCCTGTTGCTTCCAATTGTTTGCAAATGGTGTTTACTTGGTCTAAATCAGGGATACATTCTTTACAAATCACTGCAAAGGTATTTCCAATACACATGAGCACATTGGTATGGTAAATATCAGCCCCTGCATCATCCACCGCTTTAAAACTAATGGCTTTGTAATGGAGTTGTTTGCATAGTTCTTCCAATAAGTTTTTATCGGTACGAGGAGACGTGTTGGCATATGCAATTTTGCTGGTATAGTCGAACACAATGCTTCCGGTTCCTTCTAAAAAGATATTCTTGTTTTCGTGTACGCTTAAATCAATAAGTGTTGTCTCCGAATTTTTAAATGCATCAACAATGTCCATTCTTCGTTCCAATCGTCTGTTAGGCGCCAACATGGGATACAATACAATGGAATTATTATCATGAAAAGAAATCCAGTTGTTCGGAAAAATAGCATCAGGTGTAATGGGGCTAGGGGAGTCGTTGAATACACGAATGTCAATTCCTGCTTCTTTTAATTTCAATACAAAGTTATCGAACTCCGCTACTGCCTTTTCTTGTATCGAGCTATTGGTTTCATCACTTACTTTATTTTGAAAGGAATTGCTACCCGCTGTTTGTTCATTGTAAACAAAAGAAGCTGGTCGCACCATTAATAAGGTTGAGGCTTGAATCATGTTGCTAAAGTAAATAAAAAAAGCCCCTTCGTTTTAAGAAGGGGCTTTTTTATTATTCTAATTTTTGAATCCACACATCTGGATATTCTGTTTTGTATTTTTGTTGTTCCGCTTCCGCTTCTTCTTGTTTTTGATGTTGTTTCACAAACACATAATACACTTTTGTTTTATGGTTTTGAATAATTTGTGTTCCGTTATAACCTTTAATCAAGTTTGCATCTTTAAATTTAGTTGCATTTGCTTTGTTACTAAACGTTCCAATTACAACGTAAAAACCGGCACCTAAGCTCATTCCATTGTCATCCACGAAATCATTGCTCGATGCAACACGCATCAATTGTTCTGTTAAGCTTTCTGTTTTTTCAGAAGTACCTGAAGAAGATGCATCAGATTTTAATTTTAGTAATTCAGCTTTTAAGCGTTCCATTTCAGCTTTGCTACTATCCGAATCTGCTCTTAATTTTGCAATGGCTGCATCTACTACAGCATCTTTTCCATCATCCGCTTTTACTTCCGGCTCTTCTGCTTTTTTACCACCAAACGTATAGCTTAATAATAATTCAGAAGAAGTACCCATGTAGTTTTTTACTTTTCCGATGTTAAAATCGTAAGCAAAACCTGCGCTGATGTTTTTGTAACGTAATCCAATACTTGCTGCAACAGCATAGTTGCTATGGTAAGTAACACCAATCCAACCTAATTTTTGCCAATCAAATACTGCATTGATGTCGTATTGAACAGTTGAACCTTCCGAGCCACGAACCATGATTAATGGATAGGCAGTCATTCCTTTGTCTTTTACAACATCAAATACATATTTAACCGAACCTTGGTAATGGCGTGCTAAATTGTAGCTGGTTGTTCCTTGATTATCGGTATATTTTATTTTGTTACCAATGAATTGAGGCATTGCAAAACCTACTTCTAGTTTTTTCCAGGTATAGCCTAAACCAAAATCAGCACTGAATACTGTTTTTGCCTGCGCAGTTGAATACATCAATGGATCATCACCATCTCTAACAACTGCTTTCGAAAAATCGATACGGTTGTTTAATACACCTAAACCTAGTCCGAAGAACAAATTGTTATCGTCATTGATTTTTAGTTTGTAGGAGTAGTTTGCAAAAGCACCTAATCTGCTAGTGATATCGGTAACATCCGAATATACTTTTAAACCCAATCCAATGTTTTTAGCTTGGATAGGACCATCAATTGTTAAATAGGTAGTTTGCGGTCCGCCAGTTACACCAGTCCATTGTGAACGGTGTGTGATGAATGCATTGGTATTTTCTTTTGTTCCAGTAAATGCTGGATTAGTAACAAAGAAGTTAGTGTAATACTGACTGCTGAATGGAACTTGTTGTGCCATTGCTGTAAGTCCTGTTAACACGAGTACTGTAGTTATAATTGAATTCTTCATAGAATTTAGTTTTAAAGTTTTTTAAGGTTCTTTTTGTGTCTGCTAATTATTATTTGTTTCCTCTATCGGTATCTCTAATAATTGTTATTGAACCTTTGTAAATTTTATCGCTACCATCAAATTTGATTACATAATAATATGTTCCATCATTTAATGCTTTGCCAAATTTGTTTGTTCCATCCCAATTATTGTCATAATTGCTCGACTCAAAAATAACTTGACCTTCTCTGTTTACTACCATTACTTGTGTGTTAGGGTAGTTTTCTAAATTTTGAACAATCCATCTGTCGTTGTAACCATCACCATTTGGTGTCATTAAGTTGGATACCGTAACATTGTAATCAGCAATAACTGTTAATGTTAATGAATCGGTATCTGTACAACCGTTTACATCTGTACCAATTAATTGGTAAGTTGTAGTTTCTAATGGACTCGCTAATGGATTAGGAATAGAAGCACTGTTTAAGCCAGTGTTCGGGAACCAGCTCCAGCTTACAACACCTGCACCTAATGCATTGATGCTGATAGAACCACCTAAGCTAAGTGTTGTATCGTTTCCTGCAAATACTACTGGAGTAGGGAATACCGTTACTGCAATAATATCACTAGCATTAGAACAACCAGTTAATGTATCAGTAATGGTTACATCGTAATTTCCAGATGTTAATACAAAAATGCTATTTGTTGTATCAGCAGTATTCCATAAATAGGTATAACCGCCAACAGCTGTTGCAAGAACCAATGTATCACCAGCACAGAATTCAAGTGGTCCACTTGCCGAAACTGTGTTTGGAGGTAACGCATTAACAATAACAAAAACTGTAGCAGTATCCATACAACTAAAGTTACTTGTTGTAGTTAATGTTGCTGTGAATGTTCCTGCTGTTGTGTAAAGGTTTGTTGGGTTTGTCGACATTGATGTGTTATTGTCGCCAAATGCCCATTGGTTAAATTGAATGAATCCACCAGCAATGGTTGATGTATTTGTAAATGTAGTTGTGTTGTTTAAACAAACCGTATCAGCTGTGAAGTTAGCTACTGGTTTAGGATAAACAATTACAGATGAAGTAGCTGAAGTATCAGCAGGACAAACACCGTTTTGAACAATTACTCTGTAACCAGTTGTATCCACTAAGTTAGAATAAGCTTGCGTAGCAGTTGTATTTGTTAAGCCAGTCCAAGTTATTCCATCAGTTGAATTTTCCCAGTTTTGGATGGTACCAGCATAACCAGAAACTGTTAATGTACCAGCATTTGTACCTTCACAACCTGGCATTGCACCACTAATGGTTCCTGCATTTGAAACAGCATCTACAGTAATGGTATCGGCATTTGAATATGCAGCATTACAAATTCCACTTTTTACAATTGCTCTGTAAATGGTAGTTATTGTTAAGTTGTTGTACACCAATGAATCGGTAGTGTTAGTTAATGGTAAGAAGTTAAATCCACCATCAACTGACATTTCCCATCCTTGGATAGTACCAACATAACCTGTTAAGTGAAGTGTTCCTGCATTTGCGCTAGCACAAACTGTATCGTTTGAGGATAACACACCAGCATTTGTTGCTGGGTTGATGTAGATGATTGCAACACTAGAAGTGTCGTTTCCACATGAACCACCACCAACAATTACTCTAAACCAAGTAGTGTCGGTTAAGTTGTTGTATGTATAAGATGTAGAAGTGTTAGCTAAGGTATTCCAAGTAGCACCAGCATCAGTTGATGTTTCCCAGTTTACAATGCTCCCAGCACTACCAGTTAATGTTAAAGTTCCGTTGTTGATGGTATCGCAAACAAGCGTTGTTGAATTTAATGTTCCACCAACAGGAACTGGATCAACCGTAATCGTAACGGTGTTAGATGTTAATGCAGAACAGATTCCGCTTTTTACATTCACACGGTAGCTTGTGCTCATGGTTAGGTTGTTGTAAACCAATGAGTCATTCATGTTCGTTAATGGAATCCAGTTGAAACCACCATCTAACGACATTTCCCATCCTTGAATAGCACCAGTATAACCTGTTAAGTGAATGGTTCCACCATTTACACCAGAGCAAACAGTATCACTTACTGATAATGTTCCAGCAACAGTTGTTGGGTCGATATATACAACTGCAGTTGATGAAGTATCGTTTCCACAAAGACCGCTAGTAACAATAGCTCTGTACCAAGTTGTATCTGTTAAGTTTGTATAGTTTTCAGTGGTAGTTGTGTTGGCAATGGTTGTCCAAGTAGCACCAGCATCGGTTGATGATTCCCAGTTTACAACTGTTCCAACCGAACCCGCTAATGTTAATGTTCCATTGTTAGTAGTTCCGCAAATGGTTGTTCCACCGTTGATTGTTCCACCTACAGCTATTGGGTCAACCGTGATTGTAACAGCATTTGAAGTTGCAGCATTACAAACACCACTTTTTACTTCTACTTTGTAAGAAGTTGTAGTTGTTAAGTTAGAATAAATTTGACTGCTAGAAGTATTTGCGATTGTTAACCAAGTTACACCACCATCGGTAGAAGATTGCCAGTTTTGGATGGTTCCTGTTTGACCAGCCAATGTAAGTGTTCCAAAGTTAGAAGAAGCACAAACCGTTGCATCAACCGATAACGTACCACCAACTGATGGAGGATCAACTGCAATAATTGCTATTGAAGAGGTATCGTTTGTACAAACACCACTTGCAACTATTACTGCAAATTGAGTTGTAGTAGCAACATTGGTATAGTTGAAAGTTGCTGCAGTGTTAGCAATTGGTGTCCAAGTAACACCAGCATCCGTTGAAGAAATCCAACCTTGAATCGTTCCAACGTAGTTAATTAAAGTAAGTGTTCCGCTGTTTGAACCACCGCAGGCAGTTGTACTACCATTCAATGTTCCACCTACCGAAACAGGATCAACCGTTAAGGTTGCAGTTGCTGAATTAGCTGTAGAGCATGTTCCATTTTGAACAACTGCTCTAAAGATCGTTGTTAATGTTAAGTTCGCGTAGTTATGTGTGGTGGTAGTATTCACAATTGGACTGAAGTTAATTCCTCCGTCAATTGAGCTTTCCCATCTTACCACATTACCAGTATGTCCAGCTAAAGTTAATGTTCCTGCATTTGTTCCAAAACAAATATTTGAACTTGCAGTAACTGTTCCACCTACAGATGGTACATCTACAGTAATTGTATCTATTGAAGAAGAATCGGATGCACAAACACCGCTTTTTACTACTGCTTGGTAATAAGTGGTTGCAGCAATATTAGTGTAGTTTTGTGAGGTGCTTGTATTTGCAATGTTATTCCAAGTAACACCGTTGGTTGAAGATAACCAATTGGTAACGTTACCTGTATTTCCAGATAAAGTAATGGTTCCAATGTTAGCCCCACTACAAACGGTATCATTTGATGCGGTAGTACCACCAACTGAAATTGGATTTACTGTTATGGTTGCAGTAGTAGAATTTGCAGAAGCACAACTTCCATTTTGAACAGTTGCGCGATAGATAGTTGTCGTAGTTAAGTTTAAATAATTTTGAGTAGTAGTTGTATTTACAATGTTCGTAAAGGTTGTACCACCATCTGTAGAGAAAGACCAGTTGTTGACTGTTCCTGTATTTCCAGCCAATGTTAAAGTTCCTGCATTTCCGCTAGCACAAACTGTTGTGTTTGAAGTTACAGTTCCTGCTACTGTTGGTGATGAAACTACTATAGAATCAATTGTAGAATAAGCGCCTATACAACCACTGCTAATTACAAATGCTCTAAAATAGCGTGTTTGAGTTAAGTTGGTATAAGTTTGAGTAGTAGCTGTATTAACAATATTCGTCCAAGTTGCTCCTGAATTTATTGAAAACTCCCATCTAGTTATTGTTCCAGTATGTCCAGATAAAGTAAGTGTTCCCCCGTTTGTTCCACTACAAACAGATGTTCCACCAGTAATTGTTCCACCTACAGAAGCAGGATTAACGGTAATAATTGCTGGTACCGAAAATGTGGAAGAGCAAACTCCACTTTGTACTTGCACTCGGTATCTTCTTGTAGCCGTTAAATTGGAATAGGTTATTGAATTTGCTACGTGAGCTGTATCAATCCAGGTTACTCCAGCGTCTAATGAGTATTGCCATTTTAAAATCGTTCCTACTTTTCCTGTTGAAGTTAAAGTGCCGGCATTGGTACCACTACAAACAGTAGTTGCTCCTGACACAGAACCACCTACAGAAAGTGGATCAATTGTCATTATGGCAACTGAAGATGTTGCGATGGCACATGAACCATTTTGTACTTTTGCCCTGTAGCGAGTAGGTACAGTTAAATTTAAATAACTTTGTGTCGTGGTCGTATTAGAAATACTAATCCAAGTACCACCACCATCAACCGAATATTCCCAATTTATAACATTTCCTGTATTACCAGCCAAGGTTAAGTTGCCACTATTGATTCCGATACAAACATTTGTTCCACCACTAACTGTTCCTCCCACAGAGGCAGCAGTATTTGTAACACTGTAACCTGTAAATGCATTATTTGTGGGATTTACATCACCAGCTAATGCACAAGTAGCATCAATTGTATACGTACCTGGTACACTTAAATTGGCTTGTGTCACAAAGGTGTAGTTAAATGTAGAATTGGTCAATACATTCGATCCTAATGTAAGTAACTCTGTTACTGGTGCACCCGCATTAATGGTATAACTCACGTTGAATGAGCTTCCCGCCAATAAGGTCGGACCAAAATTAAACATCCTAATTGTTACATTTTCGGTTGACGTAAGCGCACAGCCAGATACCGGTTGGGTAATTGCAGTAACACTAATGTCTTGGGAAAAGGTGAATTTACTAATGAGGATAATCGAAAAAAGCGTAAGAAGTTTTTTCATAAAGGATTGATTTGGTGTTTTTTATAGTAGTTTATTTAGTTTATAATCCGAAACGTTCTACGAATATATGTGTTTTTTGTTACGAATGATTAAAAATTATCGCCTAAGGCGTACTTAAGGATACCGGAATTATCTTGCCATTCATGTATTTCTGAGCGTTTATTGAAAAATCGGCAATAAATTCAGCCATTTGAGCTGCAGTAATTGGTGCTTTGTAGCCAGGGAAAGCCTCTTCAAGCATTTCAGTTTGCGTTGCTCCCAGCGCTAAACAATTAAAAGCAGTGTTTAAATCTTTAAATTCTTCCGCTAAACATTCTGTTAAACAGGTAAGAGCTGCTTTGCTGGAGCTGTAGGCTGATAATCCAGCAAATTTTGCGCTTCCTTGGAAACCACCAATGCTGCTAATATTCACAATGTGTGATTTCGATTTTTGTTCCATGTAGGGTAATAGATTCTGAATAAGTGTTATTACCGAAAACACATTTACCTTATATACATGCTCAATATCTGTTTGGCTTAATTCTAAAAAGGGTTTGTTTACAATAGCACCTGCATTATTGATAAGGATATCAATGGTTGAAAGGTGTTTGTTTAACTCCAATGTAAAAGCAGATACAGCATTCGAGTTGGATAAATCACAAGCAATGGGTAGAATTTTACTGTTTGGATTCAACTTTACGCATTCAAGCTTTAATTCATTTAGCTTTTCGATGCTTCTTGCCGTAATAACAATGGTGTTTTTTGCATCCAAGCAAAATGTTTTTGCAAGTTCGAATCCAATACCTCTGCTGGCTCCCGTTATAACAATGTTCATAGTTTACTATTTATTTAATTAGTCAAAGAAACAGAATTTTTCGTTAATTTTACAATTCAATGATTCGTAAAATAACATATACTGTCCTTTTAATTACATCCATTGTGCTTTCTATGAATGCTCAGGATAGTACGATGATTCGTAAACATCCACCAAAGCAAAAGTTTACAGATCGTCTGTTTACTGGAGGAAACATTGGTTTACAGTTTGGTACCGTTACGTTTATTGACGTTTCTCCCTTGTTAGGTTACCGTGTTACCGATAAATTTTCGGCTGGTATTGGTGCAACGTATCAATATTACAGATACAAAGACCGCTATTACGACTTTAGTACAAATGTGTATGGTGGACGCGTTTTTGGAAGGTATTTTTTTACTGACTATTTATTCGGCCATGCCGAGTATGAATATTTGAATTTGGAAGCATTCGATTTTTTGAGAAGAAGAGTGGATGTGAATAGTGTATTAGTAGGAGCAGGTTATTTTCAACGTTTTAGTGGAAACTCTGGTGTAACAGCAATGTTGCTTTATAATTTCACAGAGGATAGGTATACGCCCTATACAAATCCTATTTTTAGGATTGGCTTCAACATCGGATTTTAATCTTATAATTTTATGGTGATTTCTTCGCCAAGAAATTTTGGCTCCTTGTGCAATAGGTACAAATCGATTACCGCTTTAAACTTTGCAAAGTATTCTCTCACTTTTGTTTTTAAGGAGTATTGCGATGGAACATCTTTTGCATTAAATGCGACCACTTTCATTTCATAGTAGTTTCCAATAAAAACCGCTCGTTGATTATGAAATTCTTGGGAAATAACTGTTACATTTTTCTGCTGAAATACTTTTAAGCAACGAACCATCGAATCAAATGTCCTAAAACCTGCATAGTCGAGTGTGATACAACTATCAGGTACTCCTTCTATAATTAAGGCATCACACATATCCGTTGCTTCATCATACTCTTTGATGTGATTATCACCACTTACTATGATGTGTTTTATTTTTCCTGCTTTGTAAAGCTTAGATGCTGCTTCGATTCGGTATTTGAAATAAAGATTGTCATTTCCTCGACTTGTTTTTTTACTAGCGCCAAGAAGTAAGGCAACATCATTAGCTGGAATAAGATTAACATCGGAATAGAGTTGGCTTTTTGTACTATTTATAATCCAGTAGTTACTGATTGCTATTGCACAACTAAATAGAAGTAAAATGACTAAAAGCCACAAAAGGACTTTTTTTAATGATATTTTCTTTAGCATTTAAGCTTACTTTAAAAACAAGTCGATTAATACAAAAACAGCAAATAGAATACTAGCAATTCCATTCGTAGTAAAAAAGGCAATGTTTACTTTGCTTAAATCGTTTGGCTTAACCAATGTGTGTTGATAGGTTAATAAACCTGTAAATACAGCAACGCCTACCCAATACCACATGTTGAAATGTGCATAGATGCCTGCATAGATTACAAACAAGGCACTAAAAATATGCAATACAGTTGAGAGTGTGAGGGCACCTTTTGTTCCCAACCAAACTGGGATGGATTTTAAGTTTTTTGATTTGTCAAATTCTTCATCTTGCAGTGCATAAATGATATCAAAACCACTTACCCAAAATAGAACCGCAAACGAAAAGAATAAGGGCAACCAACTAAAAGCTCCAGTAACAGCTAAATAAGCACCAATTGGTGCCAATGCTAATCCAATACCAAGCACTAGGTGGCACAATGCTGTAAAACGTTTGGTTAAACTATACCCCAAAACAACCAATAGTGCTATTGGCGATAAGTAAAAACACAACGTATTTATAAAATAAGTTGTAGCTACAAACAAAACACAATTGATAATTACAAATGCTAATGCTGCATTGGGTTTTACAACACCAGCAGGAATTTCGCGCACGGCAGTTCGCGCATTTTGCTCATCAATCTTTCTGTCGATATACCTGTTAAATGCCATGGCAGCGCTTCTGGCAAATACCATACACAATATGACCAATGCAAATAATCGCAAATTAAATGTGGCATCGGTATAGGTGATGGCTAAAAAGTAACCTATGATTGCAAATGGTAAAGCAAATACGGTATGACTAAATTTAATTAAGGATAAGTAATTGTTTACTTTTTTGATTGAGCTATTCTCCATTTTACATATTCATTTTATTGTAAATGGTAATTCCCAATATGAT
>Ga0066408_1000111_pt1 | contig 20294 bp, 22 predicted proteins | sample LakWasMet10_HOW4_2_FD_59495 | JGI IMG/M metagenome (GOLD analysis project Ga0066408, IMG submission 59495) | Freshwater sediment methanotrophic microbial communities from Lake Washington under simulated oxygen tension - Sediment Metagenome 10_HOW4 | ecosystem: Environmental > Aquatic >... | reverse complement strand
TTTTTATTGTCAGTTAATAAGAATGTTATTTCATGAAACGCAATAACAGTACTTCAGCAGCAAAAAATACGAGTGCTAAAATAATGCAAAGTTTCCATAGTTTTTTACCTTGATCTAATTCTGTTAAAGTACTGGTTAAACTTTTCTGTGAACTTTCGATGGTCGCAAAATTTTGAAGATTGTTTTTACTCAGCTGCTCATTCAGCTCTTCCATGGTATAGCAGGTTAAATCCGATTCTTTTCGATTGAAATTAAAACTTAATCCAGTAACTATTGCTTTGTCGCTTAGTAAATTGTAGTTTCCCGCATTGTTTATTTGGTTGTGCGTATAAATAAGCAGTTTGGAATCCATTGTTTTATGCTCTGGAATTATGTCAAAACTATTGTTTACGTTCTTGATATGAAATGCATTTTCTCCAACCACAACAGCATTTGTTTCAATGATTTCATCGTTGCTAATGGTGTAGAAGAGGGGGGTGCTCGTTTGACTATAAATTGCAATTTTATAAAGCGTGGGAACAAACAAGGCATGTTTCCCTAAATTACTAAAATTTGAATTGATGCCTACCGCACTTAAATAGAGTTTACCTTTTCCAACACTGTATTTTGATAAAAAGCTATTTCCATTTTGTAATCGTAATAAATTTTCTTCGGAGCTTCTTGTTGTTTTCGAAAGAGCATAATATTCGTTCACTTTCGGCAAATCAAGGTTGGTAGCACTGAATGTTTTTTTATCGAATACATCTTTGTAAATAGGATGTTCTAAATTAATTTTATCCACTTTTGTATTTGTAGTGTCTAGCTTTTCGTAATAGTTAGCTCGATTAGCCAAGCAAAACTCTTTATAGCTGGTTAGTTCAATGTCTTTTGCAGGAAATACAAGCACGCTGCCACCATTCTCCATAAAGCGTTTTAATTCCAAACTTAGTCCAGATGAAATGCTTTTTAATTCGTTTAATATAATCAGCTTATTGCTTGACAGTGAAGCGTAGTCGATTTGGTTTTCGGAAACAGATTTGAAAATAAAAAGAGAATCACCTCCAAATAATTTGTTCAGGTAGCCATTATCATTTGAAATATCTTTCCCATTGATAGCAAGTACAGGAATATTTTTAGCTACTTCAAAACTGAAATAAAATTGATCATCGAATGTAACCGGAAAATCATTCAGTTCTATTCGGCATTGTTGAATGCCGCTTTCGCGTGAAGCAAAACTGAGCACAACTTCTGTTTCACTGTTTTTATCGCAATTAAAACTTGCAGGCGTTTTTTGAGTATTGTTGATGAACAGTTTGATGGAATTGTTTTCCAACACTTTTTCAGAAACATTTTTGATACGAACATGCAGCTTTTCTACTTGATTAAGCTGGCGAACAGGTGTTTCGAACCAGCAGGTATCAATGTATACATTGCTCTTTTCATTGGCAATCAAAGGAATAAGTTTTACCGAAATGCTGGTATCGTTCTTAATTAGTTGTACATCGCTCACACTTTTTTGAAAATCGGACAGTACAAACAACTGCTTGTTTTTAATACCACTTTGTTGTAATACATCGAATGCACGAGCACTTATTTCTTTAATAGTGCGGGTTGCTGGTGAAATTTTCACTTCATCAATTAGTTCAGTAAACTCTTCTTTGTTTAATAAGCGTTGGTGTTTGCCTTCAAAATCATTGGTGAATAATTGAAAACGATCGGTTGGTTTATATGCAGAAATAATTTCTTTTGCTCGTTTTTTAGCTTCGTCTAACAAAGTACCATTCTTATTGATGGCATCCATACTAAATGAATTATCAATAAAAATGCTGATGGCTTTGTCGCCAATAAGGGCTTTTTTATTATCCGATGGAATATAGGGTTGAGCAAATGCAAATACTAAAAAGCTGATTGCCAATATGCGGGCAGCGAGTACAAGTAAGTGTTTAAGTTTAGATTTGGCTTGCGTTTCTTGTTTTACTTCTTTTAAAAAACGAACATTCGAAAAGTAAACGGTCTTGAATTTTCGGAAGTTAAATAAGTGAATGATGATAGGGATGGCAATTGCCGAGAGTGCGAATAGAAATGCTGGATTGCTAAAGTTCATCAAAGCCCAAAGATAGCATCTTTTTTGATAAAATTAGTAGAGAACTGTTGTTTTATTTAAATGACAATGTTCAAGGCTATTTCTGAGTGCATCCTATTAATTTACATTACACTCACTCTTACCTTCTTCGTTTTCAGCTTGGTATTGTTTACCAAAGGAAGCAATTTGTTTACCTTGGATGCATCCACAGCTACAAAGGCACAATCGTGTTTTATTTCAATGGTTCCTAAATCTTCGGTAGCCAATTTTCCTTGTTTTAAAAACAAACCAGCAATATCGCCTTTCGATATTTTATCTTTTCTTCCTCCCGAAATATAAAGCGTTTGCCAGTTAACGGCTTTTTCTGAAGGAGCAGGTTTTGCATTTTCGAGCGAAAATACTTCGGGTTTTAATTCAGCTATAAAGTCGGGTAGTGGTTGGTTATCCCATACCATCACATATGCAGTTCCGTTTTTGTTCATGCGGGCAGTACGACCGTTCCGGTGTGTGAATTCTTCTTTTTTAAGTGGTAATTGAAAATGTAAAATGAATTTTAACTCGGGAATATCAATTCCACGTGCAGCTAAATCAGTTGCTAATAGCAACTGAGAAGAACCATTTCTGAATTTTATCAAGGCACGTTCGCGATCCACTTGTTCCATTCCTCCAAAAAAGCAAGAGTGCGAAATGCCATTCTCTTCTAAAAAATCACTTACATCCTGAATGGTATCCTTGTAGTTACAAAAGATGATGCCTGGCTCGTTGCCAATTTTACTTAAGGCTTTTACAAGCGTTTGCATTCTATCTTTTGGAGTAGATACAATTGTTTTTATTTTTAATTGTGATGTTTTTTCGTGCAGGTAGTTGATATAAACAGGTTTTGCTAAACCTACAAAACTTGGTATTTGAACAGCTTGTGTAGCCGATGTTAAAATGCGTTTTTTCGCAGCAGTTAAGGCATTTGTAATCTCCATCATCTCTTGCTCAAAGCCTATTTCCAAGGATTTGTCAAATTCATCCAATACCAATGTTTGAATAGATGCCAATGAAAAAGCTTCTTTGCGGAAAAGATCCGCCAAGCGTCCAGGTGTGCCAATCAAAATTGCTGGTCGGTGTTTTAGTTCAATTTTATCTTGCGAACCTGCTCTTCCGCCATATACAGCGTTTGCTTTGTAGCCTGTTCCCATTTCACGGATAACTTGTTCAATTTGAATGGCTAATTCGCGAGAAGGAACAACGATTAACACTTGAATTTCTTTGCAAGTAGGGTCTAGTTGTTCGATGATGGGTAATAAAAAAGCCAATGTTTTTCCAGTTCCTGTAGGGGAAAGGAGTACAATTTCGGTATTCGCAGGGATAACGTTTTTCGCTTCTTCCTGCATGGGGTTCAACTTCTGAATCCCTAATTTTTGTAGGATTTCCGCTTGGCTTTTTTTCTCACTGTTCATGCTGCAAAGGTAATCTTAATTTCTGACCTTCTGCTTAATCGTTTTATTGCTTTACAAATTTTAAAATTTGTTGTTGCGAATCGTTTGTGATTTTGATGAAGTAAATCCCATTTGAATAATTAGAGGTGTTCAATTCAATCGAATTGTTGATATTGAACTGTGTTACTTTTTCACCTAATACATTCAACACCTCAATCGTCTTCTGTTTGCTATCATCTGTTTTGATGTATAAAAAGTTGCTAGCTGGGTTTGGATAAATTTCAACTGGAATAGAAGACATAATTTCATCTGTTGACAGTGCTAAGCATCCTGCTTGTATTTCCGCTTCGGTGTTGCAGCCAACAATGTTTGCATTGATTGTAATGATAGCACCAACAGGTGGATTCGCTAAATAATTACAGATGCTTGGAACAGCGCAAAGGGATAGATTATCATTTAGCAACAAATCTAAATTACTTCCAATAGTTGTTGAATTGTTTCCTAAGCCTGTTAAATTAGTAAGAACTGTATTGGCTTCCATAAATATTCCACCTTCAGGCCCTCCCACAATTGTATTTACATTGCTTAAAGCAGCAACGCTTGTTAATGCATAGTTTTGAACCAATTCCAAAGTTTCACCAATATGTACCAAGGATTCTAGTCCGCTCAATGTTGTTAAATTGGCATTGTCACGAATAATCAAAGAGCCATTCGCAGTATCCACATTATTTAATCCGGTTAAATCAGTCAATGCATTGCAAGTACGAATGGTAAACTCTCCGGTTACTTTTGTTAAGCTGCTTAATCCAGAAAGATTCGTTAAAGCAGGCAAGTCGCGTAATATGAATCCATCTAATGCATCATTACCAACGGTTGTTAAGTTATTTAATCCTGTTAGGTTTGTTAGTAATGGACAAGCTTTAATTTCTAAAATTGCTTCTACAGATATTAGTTGGGATAGAGGCGATAAATCGGTTATGTCGGCACCCATAATTTTTAAGTCAATACCATCTGGAATAGTATCGCAAGAAGGATAAGTTGTTGGAAAAGCATTTACTTCTGCTTGTGTAGCTAATACAACTGCTGCTGTTGGGCATTGTGCTTGGATAGTGAATGCAGCGAATAATCCGATGCTTAAAAAAGTCAATTTAGTATTCATACTTCTGTTTGTTATTCTGTTTTTCAGAGTGCAAAAGTACTGCTTTTTTATGCCTTATTGGATAGTTAATAGAATTGTTTTTTCAGAATCTTTTATTCCTTGCTGGTTTTATCACCTGCAAGATTTATTATATCAAATCACAGTTGGTATGAACATCAATAATGGCAGGCTGTTAACAATTTATTTTACCTTAAAATACTCCTTGTACCAATCAATCTCATGATGGTCTTTGGCTGCTGGATTAATTGAATGATTGGAATCAATTTTCGAATACAAAATTTCAAGTGAAGCGTAATCGCGCTGACTGATTACTTTTATTCCATTACGAATAAGTTGTGCAGCACTCACACCAGTACCAATTTGATAGACTTTGTTTTCAGCAAATCGGTTACCGCTATATATAACCTGACTTCCACAAGCAGCGCTTACATCCATCATTACAGCCAAATCTACTTTTTCAGCTTTTGCAATTTCCAGCATTTTTTCGGAAGCTTTTATCATTCCTTCCGACCAATCAATTCCCGAATCGGTTAATACTTTTGCTTTTCCATCCAATACATCCATTCCTGTTCCTCCATGTATGTCGCACATTTCGCGAGGAGAACCAAACGAATATTCTTCGGGACAAAATTTCACAATTTTAACAGTATCGTAGGTTAGGATTTTTAAAGCACTTGGATATTCTCCATTTGCTGTTCCATCGTATCCGCAGGTAATACCTGCTAAACATGAACTCATTAATATTCTTAATGGATTCTCTTTTGTTGGAACCCTTAGGTTGTTGAGATAATTGCGGTCGGTCATGCATTAAAAATACAAAAATCCATTTATTTTAAATGGATTTTTGAGGTAATTATTTTTTAATTGACATGGTATCGAACCAATCGCCTTTCTGTATAAAATGGTGCAGATGCAAAGAATGGGAGCACCTCTGTTACCAATCCAACATTTTCAGCATACTTGTAATTACGGAATCTTATACTCCCAGCCGATTGATAGTTGGGGTACATATAAAATTTCTCTTGTGCATTTAGGGTGTTAAAAGTACCGGCATCGGTACTCACAACTGTTGCTTGTCCGTCCATCTTAAAGATTACTTTACAAAGGGTGTCGGTTGGCGTAGCAGTATAATAGTTTGTTGCAAATATTGTACTGGCATCAGACGATGAAAAAATAATTTTTCCACTTTCATTTACAATATAACTTAATGAGTCTCTTAAATAGGAGGCTTCAACTTGGCCTGCAAAATAAGGTTTTGGCTTAATCAGTTTGAAATAAGTTGTGCCATTTATACTGGTATCGGATGCTACATAACAACTATCAAAATTATTTTTCGGTGTTAAATTTCCTAATGTATCTAAATCGTATTGTTGGTATACCCAATAATTACCAATTGCCAGTTTTGAATAATTTGGATAAGTTGTACTGGCAGGAGTTTCTGGAATTGGATCTTGTTCTTTTTTACAAGAGATGATGAGGGTACTTAATGCTAAAATGGTAAATGCTAAGCTTTTATTTTTCATTGTCGTTTGTTTTGTTTTTGAAACTAACGACAGTTTAGAATTTATATTGCGCTAACTTTTTCTGAAAACGATTATTCTTCAACAATTGTAAAATCGTTTTCTGCTTCGTCAAATTTCAATTTAACTTTTAGAGGAGGAGTATTCCTTTCTAATTTTTGTAAGTGTACAAATAATTTAAACAAAGCAAATTCATTTTTTGCTCTTTTATCAGGAACATGCGTATCTATATAAATGGATTTTGTGGAATATCCCTCTTTGTTTAGTTCGATTACATAGTTTTGGTTTAAGTCAAATTCCATTTCATTACTGTTTCCTTCAATTTTTGTTGTTTGACCAGATTTTCCGTTTTTTGAAATTTTGATTGTACCATTTGTTGATTCATTCCCTTCGGTATAAAGCTTAAGTTGTAAATGAAATGCATGAATTTTCGATTCCATTTGTTCGTTTTTTGTTCTACGAACAATGGTGTCGTTTTGACTAAAAGCAGGGATGCTAAACATTAGTAATAGCATCAAAAAAGTAGTTTTATTTTTCATGTTTAATTTAGTTCTTCTAAAATTACCTCTTTGAAATAACTGCTAGGTTTATCCTTGAATTCCTTAGTGCTTTTGCAAACCTTAAATATCATTTTGTCAAAATCAAATTTCCAATAGGTTGGAATGTACTTTTCATTTTCGATTGTAAAACCAAAGAACTCAACCTGTTTGTCAGTTCTCCAAATAGCCGTTTCAACATATTCGATTGTTCCTAAAAAAAGGAGAGTTGTTGCTTGTTTGGTTTTGCTTTGAATTAATTGAATTTTACTGTCAGGGTCACCCATACTGGAGGTTATGTGTCCTTTGGCATCTGAATGCAGTTGAATGTTATAACTGTATAAGTCTAAAAATTGACTGGAGTCGGAATTGTAATAATAGAGCTTATTAAAAAGTGTTTGCTCTGCGTTTTTTAATTCAAAAGGTTTCCATTGAAAAGTAAAAGATTGCTCTTTGCCAAAAGGAGCAAAGCTTTCATCTGTTATGTGATGAAATTTTAGCCATTTGCCATATTCGTTTAGGTCTTTGTGAAATGCACTTGAAAGTGTTAACACCAAAATCAATAAAATAAATTTCAAATGTTTCATTCCTAACTTTTTAGTTAAACAAATATATTCAATTTAATAGCCTTTGCAAGTGTTATCTCCTGCAAAATAGATTGTGCAAATTTTTTTGTTGGTGAGAACACCAACAAAGGCTGCAAAAGGATTCTATTGGAAACTAAAGTATTTATTGCCTTAAATAACCATTTTCTTTCAGGTCATTTTCTGTTATAACCGGAATGCTATTTCCCTCTTTTAAAACCAGCTTTTTGTTTGCTATTTCAAACACATCTTTGTAATAGTGGTCGGTGACAATAAAGCCTTTTTCTTTTTTAGTAGTTTGAATGATTTCCTTAATAGCTTCTTTGTGCAAGGGTTGAATCATGGAGAAGGGTTCATCGAGCAAAATGAAAGGGTGTGGCAAATTTACAATTAAAAGAAACTCGAGGTAGCGCAGTTCGCCTAGTGAAAGGGTTCCAATCCGTTGAGCATCTATTGGTGCAATTAATGGTGCATGGAAAATTTTATTTTGGTTTTCTTCATCCTCGAAATAGAGTGGTATAACATCTCTTACTTTTAAATCCTTCGGTAAAAATGACTGTTGTGGAAGGTAGGCTATTTGTTTACTTTTTGTAGTAGGAGAATAGGGTTCACCGTTTATCATTACATCTATCAAATCTGGTTTTAATGTTCCAAAAAGGGCTTCTAGTAATGTGGACTTGCCTGAGCCGTTGCGGCCAAAGATTGCAACAATATCGCCAGTTTCGCATTCTAAATTAAATTCAGCAAACAGTTGTCGCTTTCCATAATGGTGTTTTACTTGATTCAACGTCAGGCTATTCTTCATCTAAATATTACAAATAAAACGGTTGCTATTAAAAAATTCAACAGAAAGGTTTTTCGCATCAGTTCCAGTTTTGTAAAACCTTGATTTAGATAAAAATAGTATTGTTCTTTTTGAAAATAGCTGTAAATCATGAATGAAATGAGGGTACCAAAGGTGCCGAAGCAAATGATAAAACTGCTAAAGAATCCGATTACAAGGGTAACCAGCAGATTGATTTTAGTAATGTCAAAGTAATATTTAAGAAACAAATTGGTCATAAGCCCCGCAAAAGAGCAAGGATAGTGCCAACTAATTTGATATAGCATTCTAATAAAAATAGCGAAGCAGCATGCTTCGCTATTTTTACATTGTCGGTGTTCTCACCAACAATGGCAATAATCATTTATCTCATGTCTAACATCTAACATCTTATATCTAATTAACACCATTCACTTTTGTATTGTAAATGTACGAGGTAGCAACAACTGCAAAAATTGGAATCATCATCAACATTCCTGGATCATACCCATCAGTCATAACAATTGAATAAACCGCTGCAATTAAATCGAAGACCAAACCGGCATAGGCCCATTCTTTTATTTTTTTGAAGGAAGGAATTAGAATAGCAATGCTTCCTAACAATTTTGCAAGGCCAATAAATGGAATAAAATATTCGGGATAACCCAGATGAGTAATAAATTGCATTGCTTCGGGAACTTTTAACATATCAGGAATTGCCGAAAAGGTCATGAAGGCTGCAAACAATCCTGTTGTCGACCAATAAATTATTTTGTTCTTTTTCATTTTGTTGTTTTAGGGTTTCTTTTTTTTCTTAGTTCTCACACCTACTATTAATTCACAAAATTAATCATCCAATTTATGCCATATTTATCTGAAAATTCACCGAAGTAAGCACCAAAAAACATATCTGCCATAGGCATTGTAACATTTCCACCTTCCGAAAGTGCATTAAACAATCTATCTGCTTCGGCTCTTGTTTCGGGTTCAATGCAAATGTGCATATTGTTACCTTTTATTAGTGTAAAACCCATTTCTTTTGGTGCATCAGTACCCATTAAAATGTAATTGTCGGTTATGGGCAATTCAACATGCAATACCATTTTCTTTATTTCATCAGGAATAGGAGGGTGGCCTTCCGTTGCAGGAATTTCTCCAAAACGTTGAATACCTTTTCCTATAAATTCTGTTTTGAAAACCGATTTGTAAAATAAAAACGCTTCTTCCGTTTTTCCATCAAAATTTAAGTAGTTGGTTACCCTTGCTTTGTTGCTTTTTTTGTTTTGTTTGCGAAGTTTAAATTGTGCTTCCAAATATTGATCAAGGTTACCCAATGCCATTGTGAATCCTTCTTTGAAGCCCAATGCTATAATTTTTTCTAAATCTTCCAATGACTCATACTGTGCAACAATGTTTACGGTAGTAATGTCATTGCTTGTTTCAACAAAGGTGTTGGTCCATTGCGTTCGCGGAAATTCGGTATTGATGGTTCCTTTTTCATCGCAGAAAGCATCCAAGCCCGAATAACTTTTTAATGGTTTGATTGATTTGTAATGATTCAAGCAATAGTGTTTTTCACCTTCTGGGCTTATCATGTAATACAACCACATGCCACCTTCTCTAAAATCCATAGAAACGGTTTTTGTTTGATAAGGTTTTGGTGCCCACCATTGATCCAGCAATTCAGGCTTGGTCCATGCGTCCCATACTAATTGAAGGTCGGCCGCAAATTCTCTTTTTACATTTACGGTGTTGTTTTCTTTGTTTACGATAAAATCGAATTGAAGATTTGGATTCATTATTTTTTCTTTTTAAGGTTTGCTAATACAGTATCTAATTCATTAAAACGGTTTTCCCATATTTTACGGAATTGTTCCAGCCATTTATCTATTTCTTTCATTTTGGTAGCGTTGAGCTGATAATAAATTTCTCGGCCTTGGTGTTCTTGTTTTACCAATTCGCATTCGGTGAGGATGCGTAAATGTTTTGATACTGCTTGTCGCGAAGTATCAAAATGTTCGGCAAGAGCATTGGGTGTCATTGCCTGCAATGCTATCAATGTTATGATGGCTCGTCTTGTAGGGTCGGCAATTGCTTGAAAAACATCTCTTCTCATTGTTATTGAAATTAAATTTAAGAAACCATTCGGTTGCAAATATATATGCAACTTTTCGGTTGCGCAAGTTTTTTTGTGTTTTTTTTGAAGTAATAGGAAAAGTGGGGGCTAGTTTTTAATAATATTCTCTTTCTTTTGTCTTGAAACAAAAGAAACAAAAGTTCAAGAAAGTATGATTGCTCTCGCTCCTCTCCTTTTTTTCTCGAAAATCTACGAATGCGGCTAAAGCTCATTCTTTGATTTTCTGAGAAAAAAACGTTCACCGCATGTCGACATCGCATACTTTCATTCCTTCCCGCGACTCCGAAATGGGATGATGATTTGAACTTTTGTATTCGAAGTTAAACCAATGCAGGTGTTACCATCGGCAATTTTTTATTTAATTCACATTGTTGGTGATAACACCAACAATGGCATTGACAATCAACACTCCTTACTTCGCACTAGGCTTTGAGCTTGCTGTTGGTTTTATTTCATCATTCAGCACTTTAATAACAGTCGCTTTTAAATCACCATAATCGAATCCATCATTAAAACCATAGTTGTACGTTGCGTGTGCGCTTCCTTGACTTTTGCATAATAAGTATTTGGCACCGCCCAATTCAATTGAAACAGGTGAATATTCCGTTTGAATTTTAAATTCAATTTCTCCTTTTTCATTCAGCACATAAAAAATATGTTTTACATAAATATCAGTAGTGTCTTCCGCAAATCGCTCATGTACCTGTATTTGTTTGTCCTTCCATTTGAATTGATCAAAGCAAAACATACTTTTTAAATTGCCCGACAGTTTACCAGCTTTGTAAGCTGTATAAAGTTTTTCCTTGTAAGGCAATGCTTTTTTATATTCCTTTTGAAAGTAATATACCTGAATAAGTTTTGAGTAGGCACGGTAATCTTCAGGGTCAAGTTCCAATAATTCGGTAAATGCTTTTTCGGAAGCAGCCATATTTTCCTTTGCATATTCAAACATGCCAATGTTATACAATGCATTGAAATAGGAATCAGAACTTTTCTCGCAAATTTCCAACACTTTATAATACCCTTTTAATGAACTTTCATTGTCTTTTAATTCAGAATGAATTTGTGCAATCATAGAGTAGGGGCGACAACCCACATTTGGTTGAGCACAAGCAAGGGTATAGGCTTCTTGAGCTTCTTTCAATTGTTTTAAAGCATAATAGGCATCACCCATGCTGCTGTATGTATTTGCATTGTTACTTTCTAGGGCAATGGCACTTTTAAAGCATTTGATTGCATCCTCATGTTTTCCCATGTAATACAATGTTGAACCTTTGGTAAAAAATGCAGCTGGATCTTTATCATCTTTTTCGATGGATGCATTCATGAACTTCAAACTCTTTTCATCATTCTCCTTCATGTAATAAGCCAGTCCGATGTAATAAAGTTCTTTTGCAGAATAGTCTTTCGATTTTTCGGCATACTTGTTTATTATTTTATCATATTGCTGGGCATCGTATAATAGTTTTAGTTCATCGACAATTGGTTGTTGAGCCATCATTTGAGTGCTCAGCATACTAAGAGTAATTAATAGAATGAGATGTTTCATGTTTTTAGTGTTTTTGCTATTGTTTCTCTTTGTTGGTAATAACACCAACAAAGGTGGTAAACTTTTAATGCACTCTCAGTGAATTCCAAGTAAGCGTATGTTCTTTTTTTACGTTGATTTTTTGCTCTATTAGGTAGTTTTTGTGATTAAGGTGATAGTTGATTTTAAGCACAAGGGTAAACTGCTCTGCCATTTCTGTATCAAATACCGTTCTTATAAATACGTATTTGTCGTTTGTGGAACTAACAGCTTTTGAAATTTTATAATTATCAACCATGAATGTATTCTCCTTGTTGCCACTGTCCCAAAACAAAAAAGTGTTTTCTTTTGGTAGTTCTTTTTGCTCGGTGATAAATCCTTGTAACGAATAGTCTTTTATTGATAAGATGTGTTCACCTTTTGTTGATGAAAACCAGACATCAAAACATTGGTCGTTTTCTAAAAAATAGTTTGGAACCTCCAATTTAATAATAGTACTATCGGTTTGATTTAAAACAAGTCCGCTTGCTAATGTTTGTTCGGTTTCATTCACAAAATAAACAGTATCTGTTGAAGGAATCAAAGGAAAACCTGCAAAGAGACCGATTATCCATATGATTGCTAAACCAGCAATTGTCAACAATGTCCATAATATAAATCTTAGTAGTTGCTTCATTTTAAAATTGTACTTGCTGGTTTGAAAACTGCAATTTGTTTAATTCTCCTTATTGGAGACAACACCAACAAGGTCTGTATTCATTTACTCCGCCAAACTAATCCAAATATCGTGTTCAGATTCAATCAAACCTATTTCTATTCGTTCGGCTTCCTGTTCCAATTCTTTTCCACTGGCATAATCCGAAATGGCTCTGTCGTATACATTCGACTCTTTGTAAATGGCTCCATAAAAATAACGATTGAAAAACAAATCGTCCAAGGTTTTTATTTTCGCTGGCAATTCGGTGAATTGCAGTGTTTCCTTTGCCAATGCTGCTCTAAACTCTGGAAAATAAATCCAATACAAATCGACCGTATCCTTGGTTTGTTTGTTTACTGCTACCGGACAAATACCAATAATCCTCGATTCAGAAACCAATCGGTCCGAATCAAAAAAAGTATCTTCTTTCAGTTTAAAGGATATGACTTGGTACTTATTTGTATCAATACTTTGTTTTAGCTCTTCTCTAAATTCATCATCCTTGCTACTATAAGCTTTTAATGTTTGTGCAATCAATTGTTGCTGAATCAGTGAAAACAACTTTTGCTTGTTGAATAAAATGGGATTGTTATCGGGTTTAAGTTCTCTCCAAATTCGTTTCGACCATAACACAGCCCTTTCCTGTAAAGGAAAATAGTTGATAAAGCCTTTTTGATTGTATTCCAGTTGATAAGGCGACACATTCAATAATTTTATGGGAGCATCGTTTGGGACTTTAGGAATGATGCGCTTGAAATTAAATGGATTGGTATAGTTTCGTTGCATTCGGATACGGCCTGTTGTGTCCCAAACAGTCCATTTTCCTGTTCGGTAATTGTTCTCAAACAATCCTTCGGCCTTCTTTTGTCCGTTTGCATAATAGGAAACATAGGCTCCATCGAATCTTCCATTTGTTGTTTCGTATTCACAATACGTGTAGGCATTTTTGAACACATGTTTTATTTTCCCTGTTTGTATAAACGAGAAAAATAGAATGGCTGATAGTATGAAACAGTACTTTTTCATTTTTTTTGAATGCCCCAATATTCGAATAAAGTGGTGTTTAAATTTTTGCCTTTTTGATTTTCAGCAATACGAACGATGGGCACAATTACATATCTGAAACCAATTTGTTTGTAGCCTTCATTGGCGTAAAAGGGCGAATAATCCATAAAACGATGATTCTGCTGATACAAATAGGAATTGCCCATTATGCGTTTGCGCTTGAGTACACGTGCATCCTTTTTTAAATGAAAATACATCCAATCGAATACAAACAATTGCGGATCTTGTCGTTTCATGAAATCATAAAAGGATTCATCAAAGGTGTTGATGCTCCAATCGGAATAGTTTAAATTAAAATCATGTTTTGTTTTGCTAGTTTGAAGATAGGAGTAGGCCGCTAACCATTCCGAACAATGTGGCAAGCGATAAAGAACTTTAATGCTGTCTTTTTGCGTGCTCATGGTTTTCCATTTGCAATAATTCATGGCATTCTCCCATGAAATACCCAGCACAGGAAAGTTTTCGTACTGTTTATCGTTCAGGTATTTTGCCCTTACTTCTTCTGTACCAATGCTGGTATCGGGTAATTGGGAGCGGTAAAATGTTTCGGATGAATCTTTTTTAACGGCATCCAAATAGTCCTTGTATTCCTTTAATGTTACTTGATTACTGATTTCAAATTCCTTAACAGTAATGGCTGGCTTTTTAGATTCATCTCCTACCATTTGGTATAAGTTTAATTCCTGAGTAGGAATAATGTACCATTTCTGATTTTGCGCATTCGATTTTAAGCCCGCTAGTAATAGCAGTGAAAAGAGTAGGGGCAATATATGAAAGGATGGTCTCAATTATAATTAGTCTTTTTTTTTGCCTTTGAAGGTGTTATCAACTGCAATTTTTTTGTTTAATTCTCCTTGTTGGTGAAAACACCAACAAAGGCATTAAACTATATTAAATGTACGAAAGGGAATTTTAAAAGCCAATTCATTTTGCTACACTTTCAGTTTTTAGTTTTCCGTTTTGACTGATAGTAATTTTAAATTTCTCGTCTAAACTGCAACCATCATCATAACAATAGCCTTCATAAATGCTAATTACATTATTGTTTATTAAAAAGTATCTATGAAAAACGTGCTGTTCGCCACTACCTTGAAAATAAACATTCACTAATTTCCCTTGCTTATTAGTGGGATCAAGTAATAATAAGTTCCCATACATTCCAAAAGAGTTTGGTTTTGTGTCTTGTTGATACGAATAGTAGCATTCATATATTCCGATATTGGGTAAGCGGTAGCGGCAACTATCAGTAGATTTTTGCAATAGCGTGTCTAAATAAAGGATGTTTTTGAAATTATCACCGATTTTCAATAATTCTATGTTTTTTAGTGTTGGTGAACCGATTGTTTTTGACGAATTAATAAGTTCAAAGCATTGGCCAATGTTATCAAACTCTTTTCCTTTGGGTTGCTTCAGTTGTCCATAGTTTTCTAAGTCTCCTTCCCAGCGTTTGGGATATTTATACTTAGCAAGGTCAGCACAACCAAATGGGAAACTGCTATTGATTTGAATTTTAGGTGTGTCGCTTTGTGAAATTAAATTATCCTTTGTTGAAGTTGTATCGATGGAATTTGAATTGCCAGCAGTTGGATTAGAACAAGACCAAATTGCTAAACCGCAAATAAGTAGAAGCAGAAGTTTTTTCATTTAATTAATTTTTCTGTTAGCGTATGTTATTCTTCTAGTGGGTAGGTGCTGTTAGCGGTTCGGGCTACTTTCATTCGTCTGTCTTTTTGGTTAATAATGCTATTTCCATAACTCGTCTGTAAAAGTCTGCGTACTCGTCCTTTTTATATTTTGTCCGCATTGCTTTCAAAACGTCCGAGGCGCCAAATCCACCCCATTCCCATAGCATAGTGTCAAAATTGTATTTAAGCATTTGAATTTCAACTTCTGCTCTTAGAGATTTCACTTGGTCTGTTGTCAGCCCGTAACTTTCTAAAAGTTTTGTAAGTCTTTGGTCTGTTTCTGCTGTAAACTCTGTGTCCAAAAACGGTTCAAGTATCCAATCCCAAATCCAAGAACGCTCAATTGTCTTAATATTATTCTTTGTCGCAAACTCTTGAAGTTCAACTTTCTTTTCAGATGTTAAGAAAATTAGTTCGTTACCAACTCTAAATGTCGGTGGATATGATTGAAAGTCTATGTCGTCAATTTGGTCTGTCTTAAAAATTGTTTGTCCATAAGCAATTGAGGGTTCAAATGGATAATTTTCAATTTTTAAAAAGTCGTCTCCTATTGTTAGTTGACCCATAGAAACGAGCAGTTCTGACACTTCTTTCTTTGAAGTGCTAAACATTGTCCAACTGTCACTTGGTTTTTTATTTGCTTTGAAAAGTCGTTTTATAAATTCCATTCGTTTCTGTTTCGGTGTCGTGTTTTAGCCTGACCGCTAACGTTCCCCGGCTAGGCGCAGTTGCGGATTTAAAAAGCAAAACTGTCTTTACCGATAAACTTTATTAAAAGTACAAAAGGAAATGCGCAAATGCTAGAAATTTCGCGTCAGCACCTTAATTTGCATTTGCGAACTTGCAGAAAGCCCGCAATTGCGATTAGCCGGTGTTATGTGTAGTGCTAGATTTTTCTGTCAATGTTTTCTCTAACGAGTCTTGCAATTCCTTTTTCAGTTCGATTTTTTTTTGAAGCTTTTCAATGTAAATGACTAAGAATATTGAGATAAGATTAAATCCAATTTGTAAGTTTTCGTTGTCTGCGTTAAGGTCCGCCTGAAATGCTGACATAGAAAAATTGAAAGTAATGTTAAATCCATCTGTCAGGTCGAGCCCCAAAGAAAGTAAAAGTCCAGCTACATATTTAAATGAAAATCCCAAGAGTGAAAAGGTAAATACTTGCAATAATTGATTGATTGTCGAAAGTTTGAGCGCACGTGTCAGGTCTCCTTTCAAAACCTGCAGTCCACAAAAAATTGAAAAGCCGAAAAGAATAATAAAAATTATAATTGCAATTATTAATAAATTATTTGTCGCCACAACATTTGTCAAAGAAAAGGTTACCAAACCGATACCAATAAGTCCACCGATAATTTGATAAAACGAAAATATTTTAAGTTTTAAATTAGTTTCTTTGTCTATGTATTTATTCATGTCTCTAATGTCTAATAGCATTGCACATAACTTGTTTATACACGAACCTTTTGTTCGCATATACATCTGCTTTAAGGTAGATTGGCGAACATTTAGTTTATTTACCAAATATAAACTCTTTCTTCAAAAAATCAAACTAAAACCCTTCAAACACACCCAATCCAAACAAAGCAAAATCATATTTAATAGGATCTTTTTTATCGAGTTTGCGCAAGTTGTTGCTTAATTCTTCCACTGCTTTCCAATCGTTTTGGGTTCGTTTTAGTACGCCCAACTTTCTACCTACATTGCCTGTATGCACATCCAGCGGACACATCAGGTCGGCAGACTTTAAATGTTTTTTCCAAATTCCAAAATCAACGCCTCGTTTATCATCGCGCACCATCCAGCGCAAATACATACACAAGCGTTTTGCTGAAGAGTTCTCGGCTGGGTTGCTCACATGCTTGCTTGTGCGGCTAGGGTGTGGAATTTCAAAAAAGCTGTTTCTGAAATTTACAATTGCATTTTTGCAAGCATCTTGTTTGCTATTGGGTACAAACACCTCTTCTAATCCTCCATGCTTTTTGTAGATGTGTTGCAAGCTCTGCATAAAAAACACCGTATCGGTGCTGTTAAAAGTGCGGTGTACAAAACTGTCGAATCGTTTTAAGTCTTTCGCCTTGGCATTCATCACAAAGTCGTGTGGTGCATGCTCCATCAGTTTCATCAATTTATTGGCATTGTTGATAATGGTTACGCGTTGTCCCCAAGCAATGGTGGCTGCCAAAAATCCAGCAATCTCAATGTCTTCCTTTTTGGTGAATTGGTGAGGAATGCTAATCGGGTCCGATTCAATAAAATCGAAACGGTTGTACTTTTCGTACTTCTCGTCCAAAAATTCTTTGAGTTCGGTAGGGGAGAGTTTCATGCTTATGCTTTGTTCAAAAATGTATGCAAGCTTACAACTTCTTTGGCTTCTTTCACATCGTGCACCCGAAGTAGTTTGGCACCTTTTTGAATGGCAAACGTATTTAAAATAGTAGTTCCGTTAAGTGATTCTTGCTGACTGATATTCAATAATTTATATATCATTGATTTTCTGGAGATGCCTGCAAGTGCCGGCAGTCCAAATTTCTGAAATTGTTCCAAATTTTGAAGCAATTCGTAGTTGTGTTCCATCGTTTTTCCGAAGCCAAAACCAGGGTCCAAAATCACTTTTTTGAGTCCTAATTTTTCGAGCAAAGCAATGCGTTCTTCAAAAAATGTCATCACTTCTTTGGTCACATTTTGGTAGGTTGGGTTGACTTGCATGGTGGCTGGTGTGCCTTGAATGTGCATCAACACATAAGGAACATCCAACTTCGCAACGGTTTCGAACATTTTTTCATCTATCGTACCACCCGAAATATCGTTGATAATATTTGCTCCTGCTTCAATTGCTTTTTCGGCCACTTTTGCACGGAAGGTATCGGCCGAAATTAAGACCTCGGGAAATGCTTTTCGGATGGATTGGATTGTTGTTGTAAGTCGTTCAATTTCAGTTTCTTCGGACACGTTTTCGGCTCCCGGACGGGTAGAGTAGGCGCCAATATCGATGATGTCGACACCTTCGGTAATCATTTTTTGAGCTTGCGCCAGCCACTCAGCCTGGTTCAGGTACTTCCCACCATCGTAAAACGAGTCGCTGGTAATGTTTAAAATTCCCATAACCAAGGGAGGTGATTTTTGGTCAAAAATCCGCTCTATTTTCTGAAAAAAAACTTTATCTTGTGCCACCTAATTAGTAATTGATTCGTGTAACGACTAAATTTATGAATAAAACTTCTACTCAATACGATACCGCGGTAGCTTCTTGTAAAGATATTTTTATTAAAAAAATGAAGGATTATGGAACTGCTTGGCGTGTATTACGCACAAGTTCTATCACCGATCAAATTTTTATCAAAGCACAACGCATTCGTAACATCGAGGACAAAGGTACTCAAAAAGTTGTTGACGATGTTCGTTCGGAATATGTTGGAATTATAAATTATTCAATCATTGGTCTTATCCAATTAGCGCTTAAAAACGATTCACGTATGGAGCTTCCTGCCGATGAGGTAGCCAAGTTGTACGAAAAATATGCGAATGAAGCCAAAAGTTTGATGGAGAATAAAAACCACGACTATGGCGAAGCTTGGCGCGATATGCGCGTAAGTTCATTAACCGATTTGATTTTAATGAAACTGTTACGCATCAAGCAAATTGAAGATAACAAGGGTGAAACCATTATCTCCGAAGGTATTGATGCTAATTTTCATGATATGATTAACTACGCAGTGTTTGCATTAATTAAACTTAGCGAATAAAAAAAAATGAGAACACTCACCATCATTTCCCGCATTTTTGTTGGATTGCTTTTTATCTTCTCTGGCTTTATCAAAGCCAACGATACATTGGGCTTTTCCTACAAATTGGTGGAATATTTTGAAGTGTTTGGCACTCACTTTTTAGTTCCCATTGCCACACCATTGGCAATGTTCATCTGTATTTTCGAAATTGTATTGGGATTCACCTTGTTGATGGGTTCTAAAATAAAACTTACGCTTTGGTTGCTGTTGTTAATGATTGTGTTCTTCACCTTCTTAACATTCTATTCAGCTTACTACAACAAAGTAACTAGCTGTGGCTGCTTTGGCGATGCAATTCCACTTACACCTTGGCAATCGTTTACCAAAGATTTAATTCTGTTGGTATTCATCATCATTTTGTTTATTGGCAAAGACCATTTGAATCCATTGTTTGGTGAACGTTTCGAGAAAGCAATGTTGGTTCTTGTTGTAATTGCTTCGGTAGCATTTCCAATTTATACGTACAGTTATTTGCCAGTTATCGACTTCCGTCCATACGCAATTGGTAAAAACATTCCTGAGCAAACAAAAGGGATTCCTGACGAACTCAAATATTTTTACATCCTGAAAGATAAAAAATCGGGTGAACAAAAAGAGTTTGATAAGTGGCCCGACAAATGGGATGAGGTTTACGATTATGTGGACAGCAGAACAGAGGTAACCAAAAAAGGAGTAGAGCCAAAGATTAAAGATTTTAGCATTTCGAATGCCGATGGTGCCGATTATACTCAGGACATTATCGAAAATCCAGATTACAACTTTTTGTTGATTTGCTACGATTTGTCTCAGGCTGATGAAGATGTGTTTGGTGCAGTGAATGATTTTGCGACACTTTGCAAACAAGAAAACATTTCTTTTGTAGTGCTTACCGCTTCTACAAAAGAGGATATTGAAAAGTTTAAACAAGAAACAAATTCATCGCAGTTAGAATTTTACAACAGCGATGGTACCGTTTTAAAAACAATGATTCGTTCCAATCCAGGATTGATGCTGTTAAAAGCAGGATACGTGTTGGATATGTGGCATAAAAACTCATTCCCATCCTACAACGATGTGAAGAGCAAACATTTTAAAAAGTAGAAGAAGGCTTGTGATAAAATTTATATTCAAACGATTGTTTTACGGATTCCTAGTTTTGCTGGGTGTAATTACGGTTGTATTCCTTTTATTCAACGTATTGCCTGGCGATCCTGCTCGTGCAATGTTGGGGCAGCGTGCCGACCAAGCATCCATTGATGCCATCAACAAAGATTTAGGTAGAGATAAACCTTTGCCTGTTCAGTTTATCATGTACATCAACGATT
>Ga0066408_1000099_pt1 | contig 21471 bp, 17 predicted proteins | sample LakWasMet10_HOW4_2_FD_59495 | JGI IMG/M metagenome (GOLD analysis project Ga0066408, IMG submission 59495) | Freshwater sediment methanotrophic microbial communities from Lake Washington under simulated oxygen tension - Sediment Metagenome 10_HOW4 | ecosystem: Environmental > Aquatic >... | reverse complement strand
CCAGCAAAAGGAATCTGTAAATGTTTTGGTTGTGGTAAAGGTGGAAATGCCGTTAACTTTTTGATGGAAAAAGAAGCAATGACCTATCCGGATGCATTGCGCTTTTTGGCTAAAAAATACAACATCGATATTCAAGAGGAAGAACAATCTCCTGAACAAATACAATCACACAACGATCGCGAAAGTTTATTCGTTGTTTCTTCCTTTGCTCAAAAACATTTTTCCGAAAATCTTTATAATACCGATGAAGGAAAATCGGTTGGCTTGGGCTATTTCAAAGAACGTGGATTTAGAGAAGACATCATTCAAAAATTTCAATTAGGTTATAGCATCAATCATCGCAGTGCATTCAGCGATATTGCAATGGCTACTGGACATAAATTGGAATACCTTGTAAAAGCGGGTTTAACAATTGAATACAGCAATAATCGGGAAGATGAACCTGCACCAGAAACAACAACTGAAACAAAAATTTCGGATCGTTTTTGGGGACGCGTTATGTTTCCGATACACAATGTTACAGGACGTGTAATTGCATTTGGTGGTAGAACATTACGTACCGATACCAAGAAGATTGCAAAATACATCAACTCTCCCGAAACGGAAATTTATCACAAGAGTGATGTATTGTATGGAATTTATTTTGCAAAGAAAGAAATCATCAATCAAGATAATTGCTTTTTAGTTGAAGGATATACCGATGTAATTTCCATGCATCAAGCAGGGATTGAGAATGTGGTGGCGAGTAGTGGAACATCCTTAACGCATGGTCAAATAAAATTAATCAGACGATTCACCAATAACATTACCATTTTGTACGATGGTGATAGTGCTGGTATTAAAGCCAGTTTCAGAGGGATTGATTTGATTTTAGAAGAAGGATTGAATGTAAAAGTATTGTTGTTCCCTGATGGTGATGACCCTGATTCCTATTCAAAAAAAGTAAGTTCTGAGCAATTAAAAGAATTTATAAATAATAACTCCAAAGATTTTATTTCATTCAAAACAAATTTGTTGATGAATGATGTAAAGAATGATCCTATCAAAAAGGCAGGATTAATCAAGGAGATTGTGGAGAGTATTGCACTTATTCCCGAAGCCATTTATCGTTCGGTATATGTGAAGGAATGCAGTCGCATCATGGATGTGGAAGAGCATATTTTGTTGAGTGAGCTTAATAAAATTAGAAGTAAAAAGTTCAATGATAAAAAAACACAAGCACCAGAACAGCATACAGAGTCGGTTCCCGATTTTGATCCTACAATTCTTGAAGATAAAAAAGATGTAACGCTTTCGAATGCAGAACATCAAGAACGCGATGTTATTCGTATACTTATCAATTATGGAAACAAAGAAGTACGTGTTGATTCGCAAGATGATGAAGGCAATACAATAGAGATAGGAGTAACGGTAGCTCAATTATTGATTCATGAATTACAACATGATAATATTGTACTCGATAATTTATTATACAACAGTATCTACAATGAGTTTGTAGAACATTTAGAAAAAGAAAGTATTCCAGATTACAATTATTTTATTGGACACGAGAACAGTGCGATTAGTTCGCTAACAATAGATTTAATAAGCAGTCCGTATTCCCTCTCTAATTGGGAACAACACAGTATTTATATTACCAGAGAAGAAGACATTCTTAAAAAGTCGATTCTAAGTGCTGTGTATGCGTTGAAAAGCAGACGTTTGGAAATTATGATACATGATATTCAAAAGCGTTTAAAAGAAAATCCAGAAGAGGTAGAGATGATTCAATTAATGCAAACACAACATCAGTTGCTGGAGGCAAAAAAAGAATTCAATGCTTTACTTGGTAGAACAATCCTTAAATAATTTTTATGGCGGAGAATAAAATTTGGTATGGAAATCCAGTTGTTAGTGATTTGGATTGGATGAATGCAGATACACTTGCCGATTCACTTCATATTCGAGTTAGCGAAATTGGTGATGATTATATCAAAGGAACGATGCCTGTGGATGGGCGAACAAAACAACCTTTTGGATTATTACATGGCGGAGCATCAGTGGCTTTAGCCGAAACATTGGGAAGCATTGCATCGTGGTTGTGTGTAAATCCCGAATTATTTATTGGTGTTGGAATAGAGATAAATGCCAATCATATTAAAGCAGTAACAAGTGGAGTGGTAACCGGTATTTGCAAACCTATCCATGTAAAAGGAATGAATCACATTTGGGAAATAAAAATCTACAATGACAAAGAGGAGCTAACTTGTATTAGTAGATTTACCTGCACCATTGTTTCAAAAAGTAAAATGCAAACGATTAAATAGAAGTACTATTTATCTTTTTTAAAACCCACCAAAACAGTAACACAACCACTAGGCAAAACAGAACTTGTAGTTTGCGATGTTGGCGTTGTTACTTCAACAATTAATTGCTGAGTCGATTTTGATTTAAAATCCCAAAAATCAGGAGAATCATTTTTTTGACTATCAAACAATACTTTTCGGGATTGATCCATTACTTTAAATGAGCAGGTACCTAAGTTTGCATCTGAGCAAATAAATATTCGGTAATCCTGACCAGAGTAGAATGTTTGACTTACCTCAGTTTTTTGTCCTGCAACTATGGTTGAGGTGTTTGCTTGTCCATTAGGAGTGAATGGAGCAATGTTGGGCATGCATTTTTTCTTAATATTCGTGCTGCATTGAGCTTGGCTTTCAGAAAAAAATAAAACCATTATAGACATCGCCATAATGGTTTTTATAAAAGTTGTTAGTTTCATCGTTGCGTTTTACGCATTACTGAATCATTTTGTTACGAATTTCAGCAGCTTTGTCTGAAATTGCTTTTAATTGATCAGCTGAAATCTTGTATGAGCTATTGTTACCAATGGTTGTAACACCTTTGTCTTTATCTGTAGATACAGTAGTTGCACTAGGCTCTACTTTAATTCCATCGTAAATAGCTTTTAAAGGTGTCATTAAGCCTAAAGCCTCTTTAACTCCTTCATTGTCAGTAGAATAAGATTCTAATAATGCTACTAAATTGTCTAAAGAAAGTTTTTGTTCCCCAATACGAGTTGCAACTTCTTCATTTTTAGTGTCAGTTGCAATTTTTGTAGCAATGTACAAGCCTTCAATCCATCCACCTGCAATAATTAATGCAGAAACACCTGGTTGACCATTTTCTTTTAGATATGAATCAGCATTCCAATATGAATCAGATATAATTGAAAGCAAAGAATCTCTGCTTTCCATGTTTGCTTCAATACGCTCTGTTGTTTTTTCATCAAAAGAACCACTGATTCCTAATCCTGTAGCTAATTTATTAGTACAACGTAGGTAAAGCATCGACTCTTGTGTTTTATCAAACATGCTTGTAAAGCTTAAATCAGCACCATAAATACCAAGATTTAAGGCTTTTTGTTTTACAGAAGAGTATTTCGAAACATTTTCGATTGGATTTAAGTACTGGCTATTGTATTTCGCTCCAGCTGCTTTTAACAAGCTTGTTGTTTCTATCGGTGAAGGAATAGAATAAAATACATTTTGTGCTTTAGAATCTTTTTCACTTAATGTTACAGCTGTATCTGTTGCAGTAATTGTTTCTGAATCTGTTTCAGAACCACCACAAGAAAATAATGCTACAGAAGTACTTAGCAATAAAATGGATTTGAATGTATTCTTCGTTTTCATGTCTTTTTTATTTAGTAACCAAATATATAAAAAAACACTTTTACTTTTTTCGGTTTTAAAAAACAATCGAAAAAAGTTAATAACTTATTAGAGGAAAATCATGAGCAGAAACTCTACTAGGAAGCCAAGTAGGAATCCCGTATATACTTGCGATGGGCTGTGAGCATTGAGTTTTAGGCGAGCAAAGCCAACAAAACCTGCTATAAGAATGGAGCACATGGAAATAAATCGCAAATCGATGCTTAGCCTAAAAGAAATGCCAATGATGGCAGCAATCATCCCTCCAATACCAACAGCGTGGGCACTTATTTTCCATTTGGTGGTAATTAATAAAACCAAAACAATAGAAACAGCAGCACCCAATACTAGCGTTTTGAATATGCTTGGGAAATCAGTTACGGTATGAAACAAATAAAACAAAGCAAAATAATACAATGCAGTGCTGATGTATGGAACAAATCGTTCTTCGGCACGTTCCATTTCTAAACTTTTAATTCGCCCCATCTTTAATAAAATAAAGGCATTGATAGCAGGGAGGGCAAATGTAAAAATGAACGTTACTAATAAAATAAATAAGCGAAGATTGAGTGGAGTAAAAGTAGAGATGTAATTTTTCGTAAAGAACAATGCTAGAAAACCATAGCTAGGCATTAGCAATGGATGAAACAAATAGGAAATAATTTTTGCAATTTTTTCTCCAGCAGATTTTGGTTGAGCTTGTTCTATTTCAAGTTCCATCTTATAATTCTTTACGTAATCGTGCTACTGGAATATCCAACTGTTCGCGGTATTTAGCGATTGTTCTACGCGCAATGTTGTATCCTTTTTCTTTTAAAATTTTAGCAAGCTTATCATCAGTAAGTGGTTTCTTTTTGCTTTCGGCACCAATACACTCTTCCAATATTTTTTTCACTTCACGTGTCGATACTTCTTCGCCACTATCAGTTGATAATGATTCACTAAAAAAGGATTTTAATAAAAAGGTTCCGAAAGGAGTTTGTACGTATTTGCTATTCGCAACACGCGAAACGGTTGAAATGTCCAAGCCAACTTTTTCTGCAATGTCTTTTAAAATCATCGGTTTTAGATGGGTTTCATCACCATCCATAAAATATTCTTTTTGGTATTCCATGATTGCATTCATGGTGTATAATAATGTATAACTACGTTGTTGAATAGCATCGATGAACCATTTTGCACCATCTAATTTCTGGCGAACAAACATGGATGCTTCTTTACTGCTTTTGTCTTTTCCTTTCGAATACTCTTCCAACATTTGCGCATACGCTTTGCTGACTTTTAAATCGGGAGAGTTGCGCGAGTTCAATGTTAAATTCAAGATTCCATCTTCATTGGTCATTAAAAAATCAGGAATCACTTGCTGGAAGCTCTTTTGTCCATCGGCCATGGAGTTACCAGGACGAGGATTTAATTTTAAAATTTCTTGAATAACTTCTTTCAGTAATTCATCGTCAATCTCTAATTTTTTCGAAATTTTCTCGTAATGTTTTTTCGAAAATTCATCCATTTGTTTTTCTACCACTTCTGTTGCCAACTCCACAACCATGTTTTGAACTTCTTTTTTGCGCAACTGAATTAATAAACATTCTTGTAAATCGCGAGCACCAATACCAGCTGGTTCAAGATCTTGAACCACTTTCAATAATTCTTCTAATTCTTTTTCGGTTGTTGTAATGTTTTGAGAAAAAGCAATGTCATCTACAATCGATGCTAAATCTCTTCGCAAATATCCATCATCATCTAAATTTCCAATTAGGTAATTTGCTATTTGATATTCCCGATCATCCAAATCTTTCATCCCTAATTGGCTTTCCAGCATGTCTTGAAAAGACAGGCCAACAGAAAAAGGAATTTCTTTGCGTTCTTCGTCCGGACTTGTATTGTTTGCTTTTAACTTATAAGAAGTTCCTTCATCATCGTCCATATAATCCGTTAAAGCAAAGTCTTCCCGTTGATTTTCATCATCCTTTTGTGTGTCATCAAATTCATCATTATCAAACTCATCACGCGGCTCTTCATCGGTATCATTTCCTTCTTCTAATGCAGGATTGATCTCCATTTCTTCTTTGATTCGTTGTTCCAATGCAATTGTAGGCAATTGCAACAACTTCATCAATTGAATTTGTTGAGGTGATAATTTTTGTAATAATTTTTGTGACTGTACTTGCTTTAACATAAAATGGCCTTCGCTATAAATCGTTGTACTACAAAAATAACAAATATTTAGCCAAACTTTTGCAATAAAAAAAGCCCGAATAATAACTATTATTCGGGCTTTTTTTGTAAATCTAATTTATTCTACAGTAACTGATTTTGCTAGGTTACGAGGTTGATCAACATTACAACCACGCATTACTGCAATGTGGTACGAAAGTAATTGTAATGGCACCACCGAAACAAGAGGCACCAATATTTCATCCGTTTCAGGAATTTCAATAGTATAATCGGCCATTGCTTTTACTTGTGTATCACCTTCGGTAACAATTGCAATAATTTTTCCTTTACGTGCTTTTACTTCTTGAATGTTGCTTACTACTTTTTCGTAGCTCGTGCCTTTTGTTGCAATAACAAAAACCGGCATTTCTTCATCAATTAATGCAATTGGTCCATGCTTCATTTCTGCTGCAGGATAACCTTCGGCATGTATGTATGAAATTTCTTTTAATTTCAATGCACCTTCTAATGCAACAGGGAAACTGTATCCACGACCTAAGTACAAGGCATTGGTTGAGTTTTTGTAAACATCTGCAATGAATTTTATTTGATCGTTTGTTTTTAATACGCGTTCAATTTTTTCTGGAATTGCTTCTAGTTCACTTAATAATTCGTGGAAACGAGAAGCTGAAATTGTTCCTTTACGGTAGGCGATGCGCAATGCCATTAATGTTAGAACTGTAACTTGCGCTGTAAATGCTTTTGTGGATGCAACACCAATCTCTGGTCCTGCATGAGTATACGAACCAGCATGTGTAGCACGTGCAATGGATGAACCAACCACATTACAAATACCAATGATGGTTGCACCTTTTGATTTTGCTAATTCAATAGCAGCTAATGTATCAGCAGTTTCACCTGATTGAGAAATGGCAATGATAACATCATCTTCATAAACAATTGGATTACGGTAACGGAATTCAGAAGCATATTCCACCTCAACAGGAATACGTGCTAAGTCTTCGAATAAATATTCTCCAACTAAACCTGCATGCCATGATGTACCACATGCAACAAAAACAATGCGTTTTGCATTTATAAATTTTTGTTCGTACTCGGTAATTCCACCTAAGTTTACAACACCTTGAGCAGAGCTCAAACGACCGCGCATACTATCTTTGATAGAACGAGGTTGTTCGTATATTTCTTTTAGCATGAAATGGTCGTAACCGCCTTTTTCCAATGCTTCTAACTGTAATTCTAATTCTTGGATGTAAGGTGTTTTCGATTTATTTTTAATGGTTTTGATTTTTAATTCTTTACCACGTTCAATAAATGCAATCTCTTCATCCTCCATGTACACTACATTTTTTGTGTACTCAACGATTGGTGTAGCATCCGATGCAATGTAAAATTCATCAATACCAATACCAATTACCATTGGGCTACCTTTTTTTGCAGCAAATAATTCGTTTGGATTTTCTTTTGAAAGAATAACAATTGCGTATGCTCCAACCACTTGATTTAATGCTATACGAACAGCTTCACCCAAGCGTACATTTTCTTTTTGTTGAATGTCTTCAATTAAATGAATCAATACTTCTGTATCGGTATCACTCAAAAATACGTGTCCACGTTTTTGCAATTCGGCTTTTAATGGACCATAGTTTTCAATGATTCCATTGTGAATCATCACCATGTTTTTAGAAGCAGAATAATGCGGATGTGCATTTACATCATTCGGCACACCATGTGTAGCCCAACGTGTATGGCCAATACCAATTGTTCCATTCTTATTTTTTTCGCCTACAAAATTGTGCAAGTCAATTACTTTGCCTTTGCATTTGTAAACGTTTAATTCACCACCATCAATCATTGCCACTCCGGCACTGTCGTATCCGCGGTATTCTAAGCGTTGCAATCCTTTCATTAAGATAGGATATGCTTGTTTATTTCCGATATATGCTACTATTCCACACATGTTTAATGTAGTTTTGTATAAGTTATATTTAATTTCATTTGAAATGCACTACTTGCATCTCCACCACCAATTACCAATCTGCTAGCAGTAACAGCACCATTTTGTGTAATTAGATAGATTCCATTGTTATTACGGTTGCCCGCTAAAATTTGTTGGATGTAACGTGAAATGTTAAAACGATATTCTTTTGTAGTAGAACTGTATGAACCACCAAAGTAGTTACTTCCTTCGTTATAATCGGGCACCAAAATATTGCTGGTGCTATCATCATTTATTTGAAACAATAATAAGTTTGCAGCAGGTTGGTATTTGCTATACTCGTATGTTGCTGATGTATCGATACGAATTACTAGTTCAGCTTTGTTGATAGACACAGCACCCGAATCAACCCAATGTAATAAATGAGGGAATTCAATCTTCGTTTTTAAACCAGCATTTGCTTGAACAAATACGGTTGCATTCTGAAGTGCGGGACTAGCATTGTTAATTTGATTGTCTAACAATGAATTTACACTTGTGTAATCGTGTTTAAAGTGCGAGAAGCGAGCTGAATTGCTCAAAGGAAATTCATACTTTAAACTATCTTCTGCATTGTTGTGATAATAAACAGATAATCTCGTTTTTGCATCAATCATTTTTAGGCGAACTAAGTTTCCTGCACCTGAAGTTAATGAGCTATTTTCGGCAGTAATGTATAATCCTTTCATGAAAGAGTTAAAAGCAGTAGTGCTTTCTAAGTTTCCTGTATTTTCGTTGTTTAAAATGGTTGTTCCAAAAATATTACTTAGGCGCACTCTTAATTGTGGTTTTTCTTTTTCACCTGTAACAGTTACACTATCGCTTACTGCAGGAACAAATGTTTGCGAACCAGCTAAGTCGAACGAACTTTTTATAAATGTTTGGTTGGAATAGTAGTTAGATGTTTGACTGATGTCTTCAAACAATTGATACACATTTACAGTTTGTGTAGCAAGTGTTGTGGTAGTATCGCCATAAATGTACGTTGGATCATAAACCATTGCCAATACTACCGAATCAATAATTGGATTTACACCAAAGTTTGGATTGCTGGATGGCAGACGCACTTGTGTATAAACAGATGCAAAGCTTTGTCCGAAAATAGGATCAACATATTTTCCAAAGATGGCATCACCCGTAAATAGTAATGTTTCATCGGTTCTTAATGAATCTTCTTTAATGGTTCTTGTTCTGATAGAAGTAGTATCGCTGTAAGCAACATTCAACAAATCATCTTCGGGCTGCACGTCCAATCCTAAAATACTTGCTTTGTCGCACGAAGACAAGCTTATGGTCGACAAAGTAGCAAGGACTATAAAAAATTTTGTCCCGAAAAACGTTCGGGACAAAATTTGTGGTATTCTTATTTTATTTAAAATCATAAAAATTAATTAATCAACCATTTCAACAACTTCTTCAAGCACTGCATCATAAAACTCAGAATAAGCATCTAGGTATTCATCTGCATTTTTGAAATCCAATACAGGTTTACCCGATTTTTTAATGTATTTTTCAATGTCAGAATTGATTTTTGGACTTCCTTTAATAACTCCGTCTGCCAAATCAATAATTGCTTTACTAACGTTTACAAAGGTAGGATTTTTAAGTAATTCAACATCGGATTTTTCAATTCCTTCGAACATTACTTTTTTCGCAAAATCTTTGTGCAATGCTTCTGGAAACTCATCATCATAAACCGAGTAAATGATTTTTGTTTCAGCAAATAAAGGATTGTCTTTGAATGATTTTTTCAAATACAACGCCATCATACCTGTCATCCAGCCATGTAAATGAACTACATCTGGTGCCCAGCCTAATTTTTTAACTGTTTCGATAACCCCACGACAAAAGAAAATAGAACGTTCGTCATTATCCGCAAAATGAGCACCTTTTTTATCCGTTAAGGTATGCTTGCGCTCAAAATACTCCTGATTATCAATAAAATATACTTGCATGCGCGCTGCTTGAATAGAAGCAACTTTTATGATTAATGGATGATCGGTATCATCAATTATTAAATTCATTCCTGAAAGGCGTATTACTTCATGTAATTGATTGCGTCTTTCGTTAATACTACCATACTTTGGCATAAATAATCGAATCTCTTTGCCCCTTTCTTGTATACCTTGAGGTAAATGTCTGCCGATCAATCCCATCGGTGTTTCGTCTAAATAAGGTGTTACTTCTTGTGATACAAACAGAACTCTAGGTTTCTTCTTCATGCGTTGGAATTAAGGTTAGTTTTAAAAAGTACACAAAAGTAAGCAAAAATTTTCTGAATTTCAAAGTTTAAACCTTAGATTTGACCACTTTTATCGAAAAGAAAGCCTTATTAATATTGATTTTGCTACTTTTCAACAAAAATTGAGCGAATGATTGTTTACAACCGCATACAAGAACTTAAAAAGCACCTGAATATTGCACGCAGTCAAGGGAAAACCATTGGCTTTGTTCCTACCATGGGTGCCTTGCATGCAGGGCACATTGCTTTGGTACAAAAAAGCAAAGCCGAAAACGATATTACGGTTTGCTCCATTTTTGTAAACCCTACTCAGTTTAACGATTTAAGCGACCTTGAAAAATACCCTCGCACCTTGGAAAACGACAGCCGTTTGTTAGAAGCGGTGGATTGCGACCTTATTTTTGCTCCCGAAGTATTGGAAATGTATACCGAAGCCGAATTGGCCTTGAAGCTTAAAAAGGTGGAGGATTTGGCTTGGACCGAAGGCAAAACCATTGATTTTGGTATTTTGGACAAGGTGATGGAAGGTGCACACCGACCAGGGCATTTTAACGGAGTGGCACAAGTGGTGAGTAAACTGTTTAGGATAGTAGAGCCCCACAAAGCGTATTTTGGACAAAAGGATTTTCAGCAATTGGCAATTATACGCAGCATGACCAAACAATTGGGAATGCCTATTGAAATAATTGGTTGCCCAATAGTGCGCGAAAGCGATGGTTTGGCCATGAGCTCACGCAATGTACGATTAACCGAAAAAGAACGCGCGCTAGCGCCTTTAATTTATAAAACCCTACATTCAGTTCAGCAGAATGCATCCAAAAGCAGCATAGGCGAATTAAAAACCTTTGCCGAAACCGAAATTAAAAAGGAAGCCTCCATGAGTTTGGAATACTTTGAAATTTCTGATGCGAATACCTTGGAACCCATAAACGAACTAAAAGCACAGCAAACAGCAGTTGCTTGCATTGCACTCAAATTAGGTGCAGTAAGGTTGATTGACAATGTGGTGATTGGCTAAAAAAAGTGACCCCCGCTGAAAAATTGCATTTGCAACTTACAGGAACTCCGCATTGCGTGTAACCTGTGTTACCGGCTGGTTTGCCTTACGCTACTTTAATTGTCTTTTGATTAAGCATTTCCACGTTAAAATTAATTTTCGCGTTTAGTGCTTTAAAAACTTTAATGATTGTCTCGAACCTTGCGTCTGTCAAACTGTTTTCTAGTTTTGAAATTTGCGCTTTCTTAACACCAACAAGTTCACCAAGTTCTTCCTGCGTCAAGTTTCTCTCTTTACGAGCTTGTCTAATAGCTTCGCCAAGCAAGTCAATTCGTAACTCCTGCTCAAACGCTTCGCGTTTCGCTGTCCCTCGTTTACCGATATGTTTGTCGGTTATTTCGTCTAGGCTAATTGTTTTCAAAGTTGTCTTTTTCATTTCTTGCGAGTTTTTTGTTCCATGTAAAGTTTTCTTAATCTCTCTGCTTTATCGAGATCTCCTTGCGGAGTTTTATCTGTCTTTTTAATAAGTCCGTGAGTGGAGATAACAATAGTGTCGACCTTGTCTGTTTTGTCCCAAAACGCAAACAGTCGGTAAGCTGTTTTATTATACAAAGTTCTAAACTCCCAAATTTCTTCGGTCAGTTTTTTAAAGAGTTCTTTGTCGCTGGTCACTTGAGCTTTTCTAATGTTATAGATTATCTTCTCTCTTGCTTTTTTGTCAAGGCTGTCGAGAAACTCTGCGGCTTCCTCTAAAAACTGAACTTTGAATTTTTCTGTCACTCGTTAAATATTTCTACAAATATACGAGTTTCCTTATTAGGAAACAAATTTTTCTTAGGAATTGTCGTCTGAAGCTTGCCGGTAACTTTATGGCTATCCATAACTAAGTTATAAATTTAATCCTATTGACACATTTATGCCCGTCTTAAGGAGAAGGTTTCTGAATGAAAAGAAGATTTTTTGAGAAGAAAAATTTAATTCACCACTCCTTCTCTAATTAATTTTAAGTCCATTCCTACCGAGCTTTGATTAATTATGGATTGAATAGTTTGTTTATGTATACTAGGCAATGTATTCTTTTTGTGAAAGAATTTATGAAGCCCCAGCGGGGCGACATCCTGCTAAAACAAACAAGGTGAATGATATTCATCCGCCTTGTTTATAATACTAATTATTTGCTGATGCTTAATTTTCCTTGTTGTAAATTTTGTTCTCCGTTTGAAATACGGTAGAAATAAATTCCATTGGATAAATTTAAATTAGTGATTTCTGTTTTTTGATTGTTTGCTTTTAACGGCATTTCATAAACTTTTTTTCCAGTAACATCATACAGCTCTAATTTAGCTTCTGAATTTAACTGTTCCGAAAATTCAATGTACAATTTATCTTGAGCCGGATTTGGGTAAAGTGAAATGGTATTTTGTAACAATATTTCATCTTCATTGTTTTCCGAATTAGGAATGATTGTTCTTCTTGTTCCTTCTCTTTTTTCGAGAGGTGTACATTCCTCAGAACTTTTTAAATAATCGAACTGACTGATTTCATTGTTTAGATATTGCAATTCATTTGTAATCATACAAATTAAACGATTGGCATAATTCAAATCTTTAGCCAGAATATTTGGTAAAAATTGATTGATGGTAGCCAATGCTTCTGCTCGATGTTCTGCAGAATAATAAATCAATGTTTTTTCGTAAACAGCATGAAGTGAATGCACATAATTATTTTCTGCTTGAGCTTTTGCAAATTTTGCATCTGCAATTTGAAGAACTTTTGAAACTTCTGCACTTAATTCATTAGGTGAAACCTTTATTTCACCTTTTTCGATACCATTAGCTAAAGCAACAAGTATTTTTTTCTCTGCAATGTTTTGTACATACTTATCGCCATCATTAGAAACAGGAAGTGGATATTGTAAAACTTGATACAACATATCTATCGATTCTTTTGTTGCTGTTGAATCAGTTGCAGCAGAATCTAATTTTGCTATAGCCGTTTTTACTGCTTCATTTGTTTTTGTGTTTGTAAAATCGTCTGTGTTTATTGTGTGGCAAGACGGACAAATTTCGAGATAACTTTTCGGACAAGTTGGACAGCTAATGTCCCAATAATTACAAGCAACAATTGGGCTTTGTGAATTTGCAACAAAATGAATTTTATTAGATCCATTTGTTGCATAGGTAGAAGTAACATGAGTATACTTGTCGTCTCCATAACTGGCTTGAAGAGGAAATGTTGTGTTGTTTGTGCTAGCTTGCCATCGGTTGTTATTAGCAGAAATGGGATTAGTTGGTAGCTGTTGTAAAGTACCTTCTATTACTGTATAACCACAATTAGCAAAGTTTGTACATTGCGGACTGTTTATTTGAGTTGTGTTAACTGAATAAAAATCATATGGTCTTAAATCATTATATCCATTTTCGATGTCAATAGAGTGGGCATTGTCTAATTGAATTGTGTTTATTCCATTGTCGCGCGCATCAACATAGCCGCCATTATCTGTAACATTCATGCTTAGGGAACCTCCATTCGAAATGTAAAATCCTGTTATCTGATTTTCTTTTACTTGGCCGCATTTAACTTTTAACAATGTTGGTCCGCCAATTTCATAACCGGTAAAATTGTTGTTATTGGATTTACAATTATTAAAATTAAATTCTATTGGAGAAGAAATAATTTTTACTCCTTCGCCATCATTAAATAGACTATTATTTGCAGTGGAATTAAAATTAGCTAATTCAGCAGTAAAGGTTGGTGTAGTTACAGTATTAAATAATATTCCTTTTCCTTGTGTTCGGATACCGCCCCAAGCTCTTGAATTTGTTACACTTAATGGGTTGCCATATGCAAACAAATTTCCTATCAATCCCACCTTTGGATCAAATTCACAATTGCTGATTTGACAATTTTGTTGTCCCCAAACTGCAACATTCGAATAAGAGTTTGTTCCATTTGGATTGTTTTGAAGCCCTTTAAAGGAAGAGTTAAAAAAACGAACATTTGCATCTGAACTTATATAGCTCATCCCATTCGTGAATGTAAATTCTACGGTGCCATGTTCAATTTTAAATGTATTAATTCCGTTTGATAGCGCTACTTGAAGTAGATCTTGATTTACTTCTACTATTTTATCATTTTTATTAAGCCCTCTTAGTTCAATGCTAGCTGATTGTCCAGGTGATACAACTCTAATTTGATTATAAGGTGCTTGTGAATAATCGGGTTTGCTAAATTTAACATAGCCGCTAGATGAATTTGGATATGTAAATTTAAATATTGCATTATTACCCAATACTAAATCGCCTTGAATTTCAAGCACAGCATTGTTTCCCAAGAGTTGAATAATAGCACCTGCATCATAGAGTAGTGTTGCACCTTTTTCGATGATTACTTTACAATTGTCGTTGATGGTTAAGCGACCATTGTTTTCGATGTGAAGTGTGCTTCCACTTCTTACAATGATGGACGATTCTGGGTTGGCTGAATTACCAACAACAACTTTTCCGGAATTTTTTATTTCAAAAGTGCTGTTGTTACAGACCACTAAATCGGTTTGTACATCTAATTGTTTGCTTGTGGGGATTTGTAAATAATTGATGGAATATTCTTTTAGTTTGATGCCGATAGTTAAATAATCGGAAAACTTCCTTCCGACTGTAACATTCGAATTTAATACTTGCTGTCCATTGCTAGATATAGTGGAATGATTTTTTATTTTTTGCGAAAGTTCTTTCGATTCTGAGCAAGGGCATGTGTTTTCTACATATTCTGGCAAGGATGCTGAGTTTTTGTATATTATTTGATATAAATTATATAAAAGCATATAATCATTACCATTAAACTCGCCATGTGAAGTCACATCTAAAATGCCTTCGCCATCCCATTTAAACGGTGAATACCAATTATCATCTTTAGTTAGTTGTCCTGTTGAAGGATCTTTATAATTATAAGGGCCTTCGCAAGGCGCACTGTTTAAAAAGTTTTCCCAATAGGATTTAGAATGAAAAGGTGCTGTATTGTTTAATGCAGCATACATGATATCGAATAATGGCATGTTCCAATTTTGACCAATTTGAGTAATTTTAGAATGTTGCCAAGTTCCACTAATGGTTGCCAATTGTAATGCCATGTAGGTGTTGTAATTTGGGAAGCAAATTTCTTTTGGTTTTATAATTGAACCCAAAGGAAGAAAAATGGTATCACTTATGATGTTAATACATAGTGAGGGCGAATGTCCACTTAATGAATTAGGTGTAAGTATTTCAGATGAGTTTTGTAATAGTTGCCAATGATTCCCATTTAGATCATCAAGAGGTAAATCTATGCTATATGGGATACAATAATTTCCATCACCAGAAATATCATTCGCACTCCTTTTGAATCTATAGGCGTTATTTGCAAATGACGATGTGTAATCATTTCCAGTTATTATTTCGGATATTCTAGCTATTGGATAAGCAAAAGGACGAATTTCACTTTTTTGACCTTGATTAAAACTGCCACATAAATCATTTATTACGGGGTTAAAAACTGTCCAGTTTTCTGTCACATTACATGTATTACTTATAGTATCTGGACTACCTGGGAAAAAGATGACAGGTCCAAGTGGAGGTGTTACTCCTGGATTCCAGCCTATTGGGAAAGTGTTACTGTTAAGTTCAATTATTTTGTATTCTTCTGTTCTTGAGTGTAAGGCTGTAATATGATTCATGTACCGTTCTGTCATTTGTTTGATTTTATCATCAATGTAAAAACCAGCATCCAATGGTGTTGGTTTTACAAAGGTATGTCCAACAAATTTTTTTATAAATGCAAATCCCTGAAGTATACCGAGTAATTGGTCTTGACTCATTTCATTATCGCAGCGTTGAGCTAAATTTTTTACTGGAATCATATCATTATAATAACCGGAGGTAAGTGCATCATACCTGTCTCGTGGGTCTTCTGTTATTGTATATTGGTTGTTCCAATTTTGAATAAATGGAGCATCAATATCATCACGTATAAAAAAGCCGTTATAATTTATTGGTTGTGCAGATTGAATAAATCGTTCAGCATAACCATCAATTCGTTCTATTGCGTTTATTGCATAGTACAATTCGTTTAGTGTTGCTGTTGTATTTTGGTTTGCATCTACTTGTAATTTGTATTGTGTTGCTAAAACCGCTAAATAGTTTCCTTGATTTGCAGGTGCATCAGCCCATTTTCTGTATCCATAATTTGGTTGCATGTTTGGAAATGCATTGCCGCCTACATTCGAATTTTCATTGGAAGGATTGTTGTCTATGTTAATACAATTGATTCCTTCGCCTTCATTAGAACCGACTTTTACAAATTGTTTTAGGTACCGATCTCGGTAATTCCAGTACTTTTTTAAATTTTCTTCTTCGTTTTGCCCCTTGACATTTAGGCAAAAGATTCCTAGTGCAAGTGCGCAGAGCGCCTTGCCTAATACATTTTTTGTCATTTTTATTTTTTTAGATTATTGAACTATATGGTATCTGATTAGATATTGCATTTTATTAATTAAATTGAACTGGCTGTGGTCGGTAATTCGGATTTTAACAATCCCAATGTTTTTTGCTATGTAATAATCAGTTCTAGGATTTAACAAACCATAACCACTATAAAAATGACTTTCTGAAGCATTTTCAGTGTCTTGAAAATGAGCGACACAGTTGAAATTTATGCCTAATATGTTTATACTATCGTACTTGAATTTAAAATAAGTAGTTCCAGGAGATGCATAATATCCTATTGGGTATCGAACATCAAAAATATTTGACATCAAATAGGAGGTTCCTACGTAATCACCAGGTTTAATTTTTTTTCTTTGTACTCCAATTAATTTATTTTGTGTATCAGGATTATTATCGGTACTGCCATAATACCCCATATCAATCACATAATCGTAATTATAAGCATCGGTAAAATTATGGGAGTGAAATTCATATTGCATATAATCACCTTCATTTTGCCAGTTACCTGGTCCTAAATGATATTGAAAAGTTGTGTCATAAAATACATAAACACTATCCTCAACACCACTTACACTATCTTTGTAAATCCAATAGGTGCCAGTTTTGAAAAAAGAATAAGCGTTTAGGTCTTCTAACTGTATTGCCGGTTCAGGAGCTGCAAAATAAGGCTCGTATTCGTATTGGCAACCAACGAATACGGTTATGATGCTTATGAGAATAAAAGTTATTTTTTTCATTGTTCTTTTTTTACACTGCAAATATTTCACAAAAAACAATACAAACCTCAACCAAAATTTCCTCAAAATAAGGTTTCGGAAAACAAGTGCTTAAAAATCAAGCAAAAAGAAAATTTGATATGTAAGGTTTTGCGCAATTTTATCCGTGTTTACACGTGTATACACGGCTCTTGGGGAAGGTTTCGGTAGCGGAAGAAGATTTTTTGAGAAGAAAAAATGATTTACATTTTCATTTTACTGAACAATGTGATACCTTATCAAATTCCATGTTTGTGAGGTATTCAACTTCTCTTTACGAATAATTCCAATGTTTTTAGCAATGTAGAAATTAGTAGGGCTGTTTTCCATTGTTTCATTGATGGTGCTGTGAAATTTTGAAACTTTATGGAATGAATTGGATAAAATTTGAAGTGAGTCGTAATAGTCTTTGTAATAAGTCATTCCTTGAGCAGCATAATATATAATATGATCTCCTTCAACAAATCTGTTTGTCATTGTATATGTGGCGCCAATGTAATTAGGTCCTTTGTGTTTTTTTAATAATACGCCAACCTCCTTTGTTTCAATTATATAGTAACCCATTGATATGCTGTAATAATAAACACATGAATCATAATTGCTGTATGCCCTATAGCCATAAAACATGTAATCGCCTTCTGCTTGTGTTGTATTAGTTTGGTGGTATAAATAGTTGGTGTCTGCAAACACATACACACTGTCTTCTAATGCACTGGCGCTGTCTTTATAAATCCAGTAGGTGCCTGTTTTGAAATAGGAATAAGCTGTAATGTCTTCTAGCGGTGCAGGAGGCACTTCAAAATAAGGTTCGTATTCAAAATGTTTACAACCTGAAAGTAAAATCAGTGTAAATACAATTGAAGTGATGTAGCTTAACCTTATTCGCATGTAGCTAATTTAAAAAAATTAATTCACCACGCCTTCTCTAATTAATTTTAAGTCCATCCATTTAATGGCATCAAATGAAATTCTGCGGGGTAGTTTTCGTTCCAAATAATTGATAGAGCCTGTCCAATAGCCCAAACCGTCATCGCGCGAAAGATTATCATGGTCGTACACAGCAATGCCTACTGTATCGTGTGGGGTGTAATGATACAAGGTAAATGTATCTTTGCCTTCGTAACGGTCGGTCGATTTTTGATATTCTGTTTGTGCATACATTACTGTTTTCGGATAAAATACAGCCCAGTAAATATCGGGATAACTGCTGTTCCAAATGGTATTGTCCATACCAATAGGACTAAAGGTTGAGTCGTTTTTTAATTCCAAACCAAAACCAATGAGTTTGCTTTTGTAAATTTTAGGAACAGTAATATCAAATTCAATTTCGGTTTCGAATAATTTTTTGTCGGCATACAAATGTTTGTATCGGCTTGTACTATCTGTTTTTACATAACATTCATCGGTAAACAAGGTTTGGTAAACTTTTATACGAATGTTTCGTTTGCCACTTTTTAAGTTATGAAAAGCATGCAAAGGCATTTTAAATGAAATGCTATTTCCACCTTCAAAGTCGGTAGTATCGCTTATTACACAAAGTTTGTTTTTCGTTTCGGTAGTATCTGTTTTCCAACGCAAGGTATTGTTGATGGATTTATAGTCGGACGTAACCAATTGATTGTTGTAATAAAAATCAAAATTAAAAGCCGAACGTGTTAAGGTATCTTTGTAAGTAGTATTGATAGGATAGGGAATGTTGTTGTTTGCTTTTATGCTCAATGAAAAATACAAGGTATTGTCGAGTGAATCAACATTTAGTGTAATGTAATCATCCTTGAAAAAGCTTGATTTTGTTAGTGTTTTAAAGCCAATGGGAATAGGTTCAATGTATTCGTAATAGGTATTTCTATTACAAGCTATGATGCTGATTGCAAAAAGGAAAATCAAAAATGATTTTAGTTTCATGTGTTAAAGGTAATAAAAACAAAAACAGCCAATCATTGATTGGCTGTTTTGATATTTAGGAGTAGCAAAAATTAATCTTTAGCATTTGCCATAAAAAATTCGCGGTTCATACGTGCGATGTTTTCCAATGAAATTCCTTTTGGACATTCTACTTCGCAAGCACCAGTGTTGGTACAGTTACCAAAACCTTCATCATCCATTTGAGCCACCATGTTTTTAGCACGCGAAACACGTTCTACTTGTCCTTGAGGCAACAATGCCAATTGTGAAATTTTAGCAGAAACGAATAACATTGCTGATGAGTTTTTACAAGTAGCAACACATGCACCACAACCAATACAAGCAGCAGCTTCGAATGAAGCATCAGCATCTGTTTTTGGGATAGGTAAACAGTTTGCATCTTGTGCATTACCTGTATTTACAGAAATAAATCCACCTTTAGAGATGATACGGTCAAATGCACTTCTATCAACTGTTAAATCTTTAATAACTGGGAATGCTGCAGCTCTCCAAGGTTCAACAACAATGGTATCACCATCTTTGAATGAACGCATGTGTAACTGGCAAGTAGTAATTGCTGATTTTGGTCCGTGTGCACGACCGTTGATGTACATGCTACACATACCGCAAATACCTTCGCGACAATCGTGATCGAATGCAATAGGCTCATCACCTTTTGTAATCAATTGCTCGTTCAACACGTCAAACATTTCTAGGAACGACATATCAGGTGATATGTCAGCTACTTTGTACGTTTCTAATTTACCTGTTGCTTTCGCATTTTTTTGACGCCATACTTTTAGCGTTAAATTCATATTTCCGTTACTCATATTTTTTAGAGTTTATTTATAAAATTTTATTCCACAAACCTTTCTACCCAAAAGGGAGAAGGGAAAGGGTTTATTTATAACTTCTTTGTGATACTTTGATCACATCGTATTTTAATTCTTCTTTGTGTAATTCAAATGTATTTTGTCCTTTGAATTCCCATGCTCCAACATACATAAAGTTAGCATCATCACGTTTTGCTTCACCTTGTTGTTCTCCTTCAGTTTCTTGTGATTCTTCACGGAAGTGACCACCACAAGATTCTTTACGGTGCAATGCATCAATACACATTAATTCTCCTAGTTCAAGGAAATCGGCAACACGAGCTGCTTTTTCCAATTCTGGGTTGAATTCATCAGCAGAACCTGGTACACGAACATCTGTCCAGAAATCTTTTTGTAATTGTTGAATTTCGCTGATTGCTTGTTTTAGGCCAGCTTCGTTACGAGCCATACCACACTTATCCCACATGATTTTTCCTAAACGTTTGTGGAAATGATCAACCGATTTTGTTCCTTTAATAGCAAAGAATTTATTGATTAACTCTTTTACATTATTTTCTGCTTCTTCAAATGCAGGATGTGAAGTAGGAATTGCTTTTACGCTAATTTCTTTTGATAAATATGCTCCAATTGTGTAAGGAATAACAAAGTATCCATCCGCTAAACCTTGCATCAATGCAGATGCTCCAAGGCGGTTAGCACCATGGTCGGAGAAGTTTGCTTCACCTAATGCATACAATCCTGGTACAGTTGTCATCAAGTTATAATCAACCCATAATCCACCCATTGTATAATGCACAGCAGGGTAAATCATCATTGGCACTTCATATGGATCTTCACCAGTAATTTGTTTGTACATGTCGAACAAGTTACCATACTTTTCTTTTACAACTTCTTTTCCTAATTCGTGTAATTGTTTTTCAGTTGGATTAGCAATTCCTTTTTTAATTGCTTCTTGCTTTCCGTATTTGTATTTCATATTGGATGCAAAATCCAAGTAAACGGCTTCACCTGTTTTGTTAACACCGTAACCAGCATCGCATCTTTCTTTTGCAGCACGTGATGCAACATCGCGTGGTACAAGGTTACCAAATGCAGGGTAGCGTCTTTCCAAATAATAATCTCTATCCTCTTCAGCAATGTCGGTTGCTTTTTTCTTACCAGCTTTAATTGCTTCAGCATCCTCTTTCTTTTTCGGAACCCAGATACGACCATCGTTACGTAATGATTCACTCATCAATGTTAGTTTTGATTGGTGATCACCAGAAACAGGAATACAAGTAGGGTGAATTTGTGTATAACAAGGGTTACCAAAGAATGCTCCTTTTTTGTGTGCTTTCCAAGCAGCAGTAACATTACTTCCCATTGCATTGGTAGATAAGAAGAATACGTTACCGTATCCACCTGTACATAA
>Ga0066408_1000096_pt1 | contig 21870 bp, 17 predicted proteins | sample LakWasMet10_HOW4_2_FD_59495 | JGI IMG/M metagenome (GOLD analysis project Ga0066408, IMG submission 59495) | Freshwater sediment methanotrophic microbial communities from Lake Washington under simulated oxygen tension - Sediment Metagenome 10_HOW4 | ecosystem: Environmental > Aquatic >... | reverse complement strand
AAATGCCAAAAGTATCCAATAAAGGCACACAGATGCCTGCTTCACCTATTCGTAAATTAGTTCCATTTGCAGATGCTGCAAAAAAACGAGGAACCAAAATATATCATTTAAATATCGGCCAGCCTGATATTGAAACACCCGAAGTAATGCTGAATGCTATTAAGAATGCCGATATTAAAGTATTGGAATATTCTCATTCAGCTGGTATGGAATCGTACCGTAAAAAATTAGCAGGCTATTATGGTAGCTTTAATATCAATATTGATGAGAATGATATAATTATTACAACAGGCGGTTCGGAAGCAATTGAAATTGCAATGATGACGTGTTTTAATGCAGGGGATGAAATTATTATTCCTGAACCATTTTATGCAAACTACAATGGTTTTTCATGTGCTGCCGATGTTAAAGTGGTGCCTGTAAAATCAACTATCGAAAATGGTTTTGCTTTACCTCCAATTGCTGAATTTGAAAAACAAATCACTTCCAAAACAAAAGGAATTATGATTTGTAATCCAGGTAATCCAACGGGTTATTTGTATTCTCGCGAGGAGCTGGAATTATTAAAACAATTAGTTTTAAAATACGATTTGTTTTTATTGAGTGATGAAGTGTACCGTGAGTTTTGCTATGATGGAAAAGAATATGTTTCAGTAATGCATTTGCAAGGAATTGATAACAACGTTATTTTATTAGATTCAATTTCCAAGCGTTATAGTGCTTGTGGTGCTCGTATTGGTGCTATGATTTCTAAAAATAAAGAAGTGATGGCAGCTGCTATGAAATTTGCTCAAGCACGTTTGAGTCCGCCTACATTCGGGCAAATTGGTGCAGAAGCAGCCTTGAATACACCAAAAGAATACTTTGAAAAAGTAAAAACGGAATATGTAGGTCGCAGAGATTTCTTAATTGAAGCACTGAATAAAATGGAAGGTGTATTTTGTCCTAAACCAAGTGGTGCTTTTTATTGTATTGCTCGTTTGCCAATTGATAATGCCGATAAATTTTGTCAGTGGTTATTGGAATCATTTGAGCATGAAGGACAAACGGTAATGCTTGCACCAGCTACTGGGTTTTATTCAACTCCAGGTTCGGGAATGAATGAAGTGCGTTTGGCATATGTGTTAAATAAAACAGATTTAAAAAATGCAATGGAGTGTTTAGAGAAAGCATTGAAAGCTTATCCTGGAAAAACAGTTTAAATATTATTGAATGAAACTATTTGTAAAAAATTTAGATAGAGATATTAATGAGATGCAATTGGAAGGATTGTTTGCTCAGTTTGGAAAAGTAATTTCTACAAAAGTGGTGTATGATACCATTACATGGGAATCGAAAGGTTTTGCTTTTTTAGAAATGGCAAAAAAAGAAGAGGCATTAAAAGCAATTGAAGCATTAAATGGCAAAGAAATACGTGGAAGAGAATTAATAGTTCAAGAGGCAGTAGATAAAAGACGATAGGAGTAGAGCATATATGCGTAGCATCTTTTTTTTGAAATTCATTTTATTTTTTCTAATTACTGTACTTATTTCTTGTTCTGATTCTGAGCCAAAATCTTTAACCCCTAAAGAACAAGAAGAGAAAGATTCTTTAATGACTATCAATCAAGATAGTATCAAGCAAATCCTAAAAAAAATAAAAGCGAAGGAAAAAGCGGCACTTTTAGATGCTTTATTTAAAAAACGTGAAAAAGCAGGGTTCAATGCTTGTGTATTGGTTTCTCAACGCGGACAAATTATCTATCAAAAATCATTCGGTTTCTCAAATATTAAAAAGAAATCACCTTTAACATTAGATTCTGAATTTCAATTAGCATCAGCTTCTAAGCCTTTGACAGCCGCAGCAATACTTTTACTGAAGGATCAGGGTAAGTTGAAGCTAACGGATACCATTCAGCAATTTTTTCCAGATTTTCCCTATCCTAATATTACGGTATTGCAGTTGTTGAATCACCGGTCGGGTTTAGCTAACTACATTTATTTTTGTGAGCCTTATTGTGATGAGAATAATTGTTACGATGGGAAAGTTTTCGATAATGCATCTATGTTAAACATCATTAACCATACAAAGCCAAATGTATATGCAAAGCCCAATAAAAAGTTCGAGTACTGTAATACAAACTATGCTTTATTAGCATTGATTATTGAAAAAGTTTCTCATAAAAACTATGAAACATTTATGAAGGAGGAAATTTTTATTCCATTAGGGATGAATCATACTTATGTTATAGATGTTAAGAGTGTAAATATATTTCCTCATAAAACTATTGGACACACACCTTCTGGAAAAGAAGAAGATGAAGAATATGCCGATGCCGTATTGGGTGATAAAGGTATTTATTCAACAGTAGGTGATTTGTTTAAATTCAATAAAGCTTTGTATTCAGAGCGATTGCTTAAGCGGCATACCATCGAGGAAGCCTATACTGGTTATAGCAATGAACATCGAGGTGCTCGTAATTATGGCTTAGGCTGGCGAATTGTGGATCAAGGAAAGAAAGGTAAAATTATATACCACAACGGTTGGTGGCATGGATACAGTAGTTTGTTTTACCGAAGATTAGCTGATGAGACCTGCATTGTTGTATTATCCAATAAATTCAGTCGAATTACCTACCAAATACAAGATATTCTTACAATACTTGATGGTAAAAAGTCTGATTCGGAGATAGAAGGAGAGTAGGTTTAACAAAAATTATATCATTTCTTTTGCCAGAATAAGGCTGTTTTCATCTATCTTTGCAGAAAATTTTAAACAAATTATTTAAATGAAAAAATTATTTTATTTATTAGCAATGTTGCCATTAGCATTTGGTTGCGGAAATGGTCAAGGCGAAAAATTACTATCAACTGAAGATAGTTTGAAAGCAATTAATGGTGGATATAAAATCAGAATTGATGATCAGGATTCAAGTATTCAATCTTTTATTCGTGGATTTAATGAAATTCAAGACAACTTGGATATGATTAAAGAAAAAGAAAAAATGGTGACTGAAAACAGCAAGGACTCTGAAACTCGTAAATCTAAAGAAGAGCAAATTGTTGCTGATATTCAAGCAATGTATGATATCATGAATGCAAACAAACAACGTATTGCTTCATTGAAATCAAAATTGAAAAAGTCTAACAAAGACAACGAAGAGTTAGAGAAGTTTATCAATCGTTTGACTGCTGAAATTGAGGAGAAAGATGTTCAAATCAATAATCTAAAAGGAGAATTGGAACGTTTAAATGTTGAAATGACGAATTTGAATTTAAATTATCAAGAAGCTACTCAAGAAATTGAAGTTAAAACTGAAAAATTAAACACTGCATTTTATGCATTTGGTACTTCTAAAGAGTTAATTAAGAATGGTGTTTTGACGAAAGAAGGCGGATTCATTGGTATTGGAAAATCTCAAAAAATGAAAGATGATTTTAATAAATCATATTTCACTAAAGTTGATATTACAACAGTAAATGAAATTGTATTAGGGGCTAAAAAAGCTAAATTGGTTACGGCACATCCAGCAGGTTCATATAAAATTGAAGGTGCAGATGGAAAAGCTGAGAAATTAGTGATTACAAACAGCGAAGATTTTTGGAGTGCATCTAAGTATTTAGTAGTTGTAGTTGAATAATATAAATTGTATTTAATTAAAGGCATCTGCACGTGTAGATGCCTTTTTTATTTAAGGGATATGCAACAAAAAAATATTATAATACCCAAAACAGCTCGTTATTTTATGTTGGGTGAAGCTTCATCTGAAATAGAACAGGTTTGGATTGTTTGTCACGGTTACGCTCAATTGGCGAATTATTTTATTCGAAATTTTGAATCGTTGAATGATGGTAAGACATTGCTTGTTGCACCTGAAGGGTTACATCGTTTTTACTGGCAAGGGTTTTCAGGAAGGGTAGTAGCAAGTTGGATGACAAAAGAAGATCGATTAGAAGACATAACAGATTATTGTAATTTTTTAAATGCTGTTTATTCGGAATGTATCCCACTTTTAAATAGAAATGTAAAAATTAATGTTTTAGGTTTTTCGCAAGGTTCAGCAACTGTATTAAGATGGTTGTCGATTAAAAAGCCTTTGATTAATAATTTAATTCTTTGGGGTGGAACTTTTCCTGCCGATATTAATTTTGAGATGGATAAGGATTATTTTGATTCATTTAAAACCTATTTTGTAATGGGTACAAATGATGAATATATCAGTAATGAGGAAGTTGAAGAACAAGAGAGAATTTTACAAACGAATAAAATCAATTATGCATCAATCCGTTTTGAAGGAAAACATGAAATACCTAAAGACGAACTTCTAAAGTTGGCTAAAAAACTATAAAAAACTCTTAAGCCATTCAATGGCTTGGTTTTCGGAAGTAAACATTTTTGTTGGACGATTCGGTTTATTTACTTTCAAATAGGCATTTACCAGAAGTTTATGTTGTAAAGATTTTACCATAAAAGCGGATGCAATAGTAAAAGGATTGGTATTTGGTTTTGCTAGGAAGGCTCTTGCTTCGGGGGTAGGAGTGATTGAATTAGAACCGTAAATAAGGATTGGATATTTCTTGTAATTGCCTGCTTTTCCAATGGCTTCTATAATCTCCTTTATTTCAGCAACATCAATTTCTTGATCTGTATTTACTGTAATTTGAATAATCCCATCGGCTCTCAAAACTACAGAAAAGTATGATTTGGTTTGAATGGCATCCATTTATAAGAATTGTTTTAGCCATTCAATCGCTTTTTCCTCAGAGGTGAAAATATGTGTAGGGCGTGCCGGTTTGTTAAAGCTCAAATAAACATTGCCTACTAATTTTTGAGAAAGTGATTTTACAACATATGCTTCTGCACTGGCATAAGGATCCGATTCAGCTGTAGCAATATAAGCTCTAGCTTCAGCTGTAGGAAGTGTATATTCGCCAGTAATGATTAATAAGGGATATTTTTTTCCATTGCCAATCTGCTCTAGCGCACCTACAACATCTTTTACGTCTTTTACATCAATCTCTTGATTTGCTTTGATATCAACCAATACAATTCCATCCTCTCTCAAAGAAACGGAGAGAATGTTAAATTGATATTTTTTATTGTTTAATGTTTCTACCATTTAGTGTTGCAGAACGCTCAATTTTTATTGTTGAAGGTGAAAATAGACACTATAAAATATAGGCTGCTATAATTACCATTACAATAATCACTATTTGCTTTACTATTTTGTTTGTCTATGATAAAATCGATTTTGTCCTTGTTTATTGTCGATTTATCTATCAAATTTAAGTAAAAAAAACGATTCTTGAAAATACTTCTTGATATTATATGTATATACATTTAAAATAGACTTAACTTCGTAAAAAAAAATCTTAATGAAACTTTTATTTCAATATTTAAAACGATACAAATGGCTAGTGTTGTTGGCGCTTTTATTAGCAACCATTAATCAGATTTTTTCATTACTTGATCCATTGGTTTTTAAGCATATCGTGGATGATTATGGGGCAAAAGCAAATACTTATACCCGTGATGAGTTTTTAAAAGGTGTTGGTGTCTTGATTTTGATAGCAATGGGCTTTGCGATGGTGTCGAGAATAGCAAAAAATTTTCAAGATTATTTTGTGAATGTAATTACACAAAAGCTCGGTGCACAAATATATTCAGATGGTTTAAAGCATTCGTTAGAATTGCCCTTTCAAGTGTTCGAGGACCAACGAAGTGGAGAAACATTAGGTAAATTACAAAAAGTAAGAACTGATATTGAAAAGTTAATTATGGCATTTATCAGTGTGCTTTATACATCGTTGGTTGGTGTTGTTTTTGTGATGATTTATGCAATCAATATTCATTGGTCCATAGCTGTTGTGTATTTTTCAGCTGTTCCTATTTTAGGATTTATTACCTCTGTTTTAAGTAAACGAATTAAAATAATTCAGAAAAATATTGTTGGAGAAACAACTGCTTTGGCTGGATCTACAACAGAATCGTTAAGAAACATTGAATTGATTAAAAGCTTAGGTTTAGCTGATCAAGAAATCAAAAGATTAAATACTACTACCATAAAAATATTAGGACTTGAACTTAAAAAAGTTAGATACATTAGAAGTATTAGTTTTATTCAAGGAACATTTGTTAACCTACTAAGAAGCAGTATTCTTTTCTTATTATTGTATTTAATATTTGGAAATATTTTAACCTTGGGTGATTTGTTTTCGCTTCAAATTTATTCGTTTTTTATTTTTGGACCACTTCAGGAGTTAGGAAATATTATTATGATTTATCGGGAGGCAGAAGTTTCCTTAGATAATTTTAATTCGATTTTAAATATTCCAAAAGAAGCGAAACCTGAAAATCCAATTCCAATTAATGGAATCGAAAAATTATCATTTAATAATGTTAGTTTTAAGCATCAAACTGCTACAAATAAAGCCTTAAGCAATATTTCATTTTCTGTAAAGAATGGTGAAACTATAGCTTTTGTTGGTCCATCTGGATCTGGAAAAACTACCTTGGTAAAATTATTAGTAGGATTGTATCAGCCACAGGAGGGAGAAATTTTTTATAATCAACATCGTTACAATGAGGTCGATTTGGATCAGTTGCGCTCTCAAATAGGATTTGTAACGCAGGATACACAGTTGTTTGCTGGTACTATTAAAGAAAATTTATTGTTTGTTGCTCCCAACGCAACTGATAAAGAGTGTTTGGAAGTATTGGATAGGGCAGCCTGTCAGACCCTTTTAGCTAGAGCTGACAAAGGTTTGGATACAATGATTGGTGAAGGGGGAGTTAAGGTATCTGGAGGAGAAAAACAACGCTTGTCAATAGCAAGAGCTTTGTTGAGAAAGCCAAGTTTATTGGTTTTTGACGAAGCTACATCTGCATTGGATTCATTAACAGAAGAAGAAATAAGCAAAACGATACGTGATGTTTCGATAAATAAAAGTCATGTAACAATTTTAATTGCTCATCGCTTGAGCACAATTATGCATGCTGATAAAATTGTAGTCTTAGAGAAAGGGCAGATTATTGAAAATGGAAAACATGATGAGTTGCTAGCACAAAAAGGATTGTACTTTGCAATGTGGCGTCAACAAATTGGAGAAAGATAGCTTATTGGTTTCTTTTTAACCAATGTGGAGGATTAATTACAATCGGACAAAAAGTGTTTTTTAGAATTACTTTTTTCTTTTCGAATCCACCCAATTTATTGTCGTATACTAAACAGTAATACCCTTTGATGTAATTAGAAACATCGATTGAATTTCCGTAGCCTTGCTTTACGATTGCCCCATAAGGATTGTATACTATAAAGTAGGTGTCGCCTGAAAAAGAAACTGTCTGATTTTTATTGGTAATAGTATATGTTACGGCCTCTTTTTTCGAATAGTAAGTGAAGGAGTCAGAAAAGCGACTCATTTTATCATATCCTTTTTGACGAACTCTGAATTTATTCTCGCCTGTATGCAAGCCTACTGGTACAGAGTAGGAATTTGGTGTAGGTGTTCCTATTCCAGAAACTTCACCAACTTTTACCCATTTGTCGAAAATATATTGTTCAACTATAAACGGAAGTGAGCCATGCTCATTATTCGTTGTCCAGTTAACAAGTCCTTCTTTGCTTATTTTAAATGATTGAACAACAAATGTTGAAATTATTTTATCATTTTTATTCTCTGCGTTTCCTTCACCATTTCCGGCAAAAGATATGTTCGTACCTATCGATAGGCAAAACAATAACATATACACTGAAAATAGCTTTTTCATTGTTTAAAATTGGATTTAGTAACAATGCAAAAGTAAGGGAGAGCAAAAAACGTTTGACTAATCATTATGGAAGTAATTAACAGTTGATTGTTAATTACGGTTTAAGGCTATCTAAAATCAATGGTTTTGCTGATTGTTAATAGTGTTAATAACTGGTGGGGCGATTGATTTCCATTCTCCTGGTTTTAATTCTTCAAGCGCAAAATCGGCAATTTTTATTCGTTTTAGCTGTACTACTTTATAACCTAGTTTATGACACATTCGTCTTATTTGACGATTTTTGCCTTCGTTTAATATTATTTTAAATGCGCTTTCTGAAAGTAAATTCACAATACAAGGAGCCGTTTTTTGTCCCATGATTACGATTCCATTTTCCATGCTCGTTTTAAAATGGTGATCTATTATCCCATCAACAGATACAATGTATTCCTTTTCTTTTTTATGAATTGGATGCGCTAAGTTATTAGCAAGTTTTCCATTAGTAGTCAGGAATAATAATCCTTCCGAATCTTTATCCAAGCGACCTGCAAAAAATAAATTTTCAAATGCAGGAAAATGATTCACCAAACTATTTTCAATTGCTTTATTGTGAGTTGTTTCAATACCTTTTGGTTTATAAAAAAGAATGTATTGATGTTGAATCCCCTTTTGTAAAATGGTTTCAGAAAATATTATTTCATCTTCGGGTTCAATTAAAATATTTTTGTTTACACTGCTCCCATTAACAATGATATCGCCACTATTAATAAGTTTTTGTGCATATTCGTTTGTGAAACTTGCTTTGTGAACTAAAAAGTATTTTAATTTGTTGCGGAAGCTCAATTTAATAATGCTTTAATCGTGTGTATACAAATGAATCTAAATACTTTCCTTCCCAGAGTTCATGTTCTTTAAAATGAGCCTCTTTGATAAATTTAGATTTTTGAAGTAATTTTTCGGAGGCATTATTGTTTGGGTCAATAACTGCTTCAATTGAATGCAGCTTCATTTCATTGAATCCATAATCAATGATTTTTTCCAAAGCTTCAAAAGTATATCCTTTTCCTTGATGTTCTTTTTGAATCATATAGCCAACTTCGGCTCTGTGGTGCTCTGGTTTACTTCTAACAAAACCAATTGTTCCAATAAGTTGGTTGCTTTCTTTTAACGCAATTGCCCAATTGATACTTTCATTTTTTTGAATACCTAAATCAACACGTTCTATTAGTTCAGTTACATCTTTTTTTTCGGTTGCCATTGGACGTGGAATAAAACGCATTGTTTCCTTGTCGGAACGCATCAAAAATAAATTATCTACATCAGCAATTGTTATTTGTCGTAATAACAATCGTGATGTAGTTAAATTTGGGAAAGGAGAAAAATTAAACTGAAGCATTAATAACTAATTCCTAAGTTGTAGAATACAAAGCTCCAAATGTCGCTGTATTCTTCAATTTGTTTTGTTGTGGGTTTTCCTGCACCATGTCCAGCATTGGTATCTATACGAACTAAAACAGGATTCGTTCCTTTTTGTTTTTCTTGCAATGTTGCAATGAATTTGAAAGAGTGTGCTGGTACAACTCTATCATCATGATCACCTGTAGTAACCAATGTGGCAGGATATTCAACTTCTTTCACATTGTGTAATGGAGAGTATTTTATCAAACAATCAAATTCTTCTTTGTTTTCGCTTGTTCCATAATCTGTAGCCCAAGCCCAGCCAATAGTAAATTTGTGATAGCGTAGCATGTCTAATACACCCACTGTTGGTATCGCTACTTTAGCAATGTCAGGGCGTTGTGTCATAACAGCACCAACTAGTAATCCTCCATTTGAACGACCATGGATTGCTAGTTTTTCATGGGATGTGTATTTTTCTTTTACTAAATATTCTGCAGCAGCAATAAAGTCATCGAATACATTTTGTTTTTGGCATTTTGTTCCTGCTTTGTGCCAATCTTCGCCATAGTCACCACCACCACGTAATCCTGGGATAGCGTAGATACCACCATTTTCTAAAAAGACTGCACGGTCAATTCTAAACTCGGGAGAGTAATAAGAGTTAAATCCTCCATAGCCAAATAGGAAGCACGGATTTGTTCCATCTAATTTAATTCCTTTTTTATGGGTAATAAACATTGGAATTTTTGTTCCATCCTTACTTGCATAAAATACTTGTTTGGTTTCATAGTCGTCCGATTTAAAATCAATTGTTGGTTTAAACCATATTTCCATTTTATTGCTTACAATGTTGTATTTGTATATGGAAGCGGGTGCAGTGAATGTGTTGTAGCTGAAGAATGCTAAGCTATCATCTTTATCGCTATCAAAGGCATCAACTTTACAAATGCCTGGCAATTGAATTTCATTTTCTTTTTTACCATCCATGCTGTATACATACAAACGTGTAGTAACATCTTTTAAATATTTTGCGACTAATTTCCCATTGCATAAGGAAACACTTTCTAACAAATCAGAGGATTCTGGGATGATTTTTTTCCAGTTTTCGTAGTCGGGTTTTCCTGTAATATCAATTTCTAATAATTGGTATTTCGGTGCTCCTTTGTCGGTAATCACAAACAATTTATTGCCTTCGCTATGTACAACACCATAATTGTTTTCGAAATTTTTTACTAACCAAACAAAAGGAGCATTTGGTTTTCTTAAATCCTTAACAGCTAAACTAGTGCCACTTGTAGATTCACTTCCATAAAGTATCAATATGTTTTTATCTTCCGTGATTCCAGCTGAAAAATTTCTTAATGGGTTTGATTTATCTTCAAATATCAAGGCATCTTTTGATTGTGAATCGCCTAATTTGTGATAAAAAACTTTGTGGTATTCATTTTTGTTTGACAATTCACTTCCACCTTTTGGTGCATCGTAAGCGCTATAAAAGAAACCATCGTCTTTCCATGCAATATCAGAGAATTTTACCCATTTAATTTCATCGGCTAATTTTTTACCCGATTCAATTTCCATTACATAGATTTCACTCCAATCGCTACCAGCTCGGTTTATGCTGTAGCCAAGGTATTTCCCATCTTTGCTAATAGATAAGCCTCCCAATGAAACTGTTCCATCAGCTGCCAATGCATTCGGGTCTAATAACATTTTAGGTGTTCCAGATAATCCTTCCTGAACGTACAAAACACTTTGATTTTGAATCCCATCATTTTTATAGAAAAAATATTTCTTCCCTTTTTTAAAAGGAGATGTACGCTTTTCAAAATTCCAAATTTGAGTTAATCGGTTTTTGATTTTATCACGGAATGGAATTGTAGCTAAATAATCGAATGTTACTTTGTTTTGTGCTTTTACCCACTCTCCTGTTTCAGCTGATTTGTCATCTTCAAGCCAACGGTAAGGATCTGGGACTTTTGTTCCGAAATAATTGTCAACACTATCTGTTTTTTTTGTGTTTGGATAGCTTAATGCGGATTGTTCCGCTGTTTTTTCGACATTTGTACAAGCAATTAATGTGCTTAGTAAAATGAGAGGTGTAATTTTTTTTAGCATTTTTTTTGAAAATGAGATTTTGTATTATCAAAAGTAAGAAATAATAGGATTTTATGAGTTTTAAATGATTAAAGGTTATGAATCGTATGTGAATGGTGCTCCTGTTTTATAAAGATTGATAAAAAATGTAGCAGAAAAATAGAAAAACACTTATATTTAGCCTTATCTATTTAATTGAATGGAAACAGAAGTTGCATATCGCTTTTTTAAACGTTTAAAGAAAGACCGTTTTTGTCTTGCATATATGGGTGTGTTTGACGATGAGCTAACAGAAACGCTTATTCGATCGAATGAAACAAGTATTGAAGAGCCACAGAAATTAAAAAAACGCTTGGGTTTTTTGATTGCCGAATGTTTTCAGAATATTATTCGACATTCCGATGAACCCGAATTGCAAACAAATACGAATAACAAGCCCAAAATTTTTATCCTAAGAAATGTTGGCAACTCGCATTATATATCATCCACGAATCTAATTTCAAATTCAAAGAAAGATGATTTAGAATCTAAATTAAATTCGATAAATACCTTGTCAACTGAAGAGTTGAAAGCGGTTTATATGGGAGCATTAGTAAATAATGAAATTTCGGAAAAAGGTGGTGGTGGATTGGGATTAATTGAAATGGCCAGAAAATCAGGCTCTCCTTTGAGTTTTGCATTTGAGGTTGTCAATTATTTTTTATCTGTATTTTATTTTCAGGTACGATTTATAGCAGAAAAAACTGCTGAAAACGAAAAAGAAGAAAGTATACCTGTTGAAGATACAAAAGAGTTGTATCATGAAATGCTTGCTGACAACATTGTATTGGTAAGAAAGGGTGATTTTTCTCAAGATTCCATTTTGCCAATAATTGGACTTATGGAAGGAAATTTAAAGTTGGTTGAAAAATTTTCGGGAAGTAAAAAGAAGACAATGTATGTGTTGGTGGAACTTTTACAAAATATCAGCAAGCATGCAATGATTATAAATGGTGAGCGAGAAGGATTGTTGATGATTTCACAAAAGAATAATCGTTATGTTTTGACAACTGGAAACTATGTAGAGAGAAAAAATGTAGAACAACTCAAATCTCGTTTAGAAGGAATTGTGAATTTGAACAAAGAGGAATTAGTTGCAATGTATAAATCAATATTATTAAATAATGAGCCCAGTGAAAATGGTAACGCAGGAGTGGGATTAGTTGATTTGTGTAAGTATAGCAATGGTAAGATTAAATTTTCGTTTAATGATATGGATGAAACAACTTCGTTTTATTCGCTAAGTGTTGAAGTATAAATTATGGAAAATAGTTTGAAATTAAAAGCAACAGAAGACACTCCTGAAGTTTTATTCAATAAAGATTCTAATGAGTTTCGATTGTCAGGAAGGTCGCTTCCAGAAGATGCACATGCTTTTTATTCGCCTGTTATAGACTGGATGAAGTCATATGTTAAATCACCATTGCCATCCTCTGAATTGATAATTTCATTGGAGTATTTTAATTCAAGTTCTGTAAAGCAATTATTGGGATTAATTACAGTTTTCGAAGAAATAGTTAAGTCTGGCAAATCGGCTAAAATTATTTGGTGTTATGCTGCTGATGATGATTTAATGGAAATAAAAGGCTTAGAATTTCAATCAATGGTAGACCAAATTCCATTTGAATTGAAAGTTTTGTAGTCTAAAATTTAATACCAATCACAAGCATGTCATCAATTTGTTTGTGTTTTCCCTGCCAATTAGCAATTGTATCCTTTACTTTTAATTTTTGTTGTCCCATATCCATTGCCTGAATCTCAAGCAACATTTTTTTGAAGTTAGAAATGTTGAATTTTTTATTTTCATTACCTCCAAATTGATCCATGTATCCATCGGTGAACATATATACCGACATGTCTTTTTGAATAGGAATAATTTGACTTGTAAATGATGTGTCTTTACTTTGATTGATATCGCCTCCAATTCCTTTAACATCAGGTTTTATTGCAGTAACAATATTATCTTTTACAATATAAATAGGGTTCATAGCACCTGCAAATTCAATTTCATTTTTTGATTTATCAATCACACAGAGCGACATCTCCATTCCATCATTTTGAGAATTTTCAGTATTTTGATGTAGCACTTTTAATACTTGTAAATGAAGATGTTTTAATATTAAGGATGCGCTTGTTATTTCTTTTTCATTTACAATTTCATTTAAAAGAGTGTTGCCTATTAGAGACATAAATGCTCCCGGAACACCATGGCCTGTACAATCGACACATGCAATGATTGTTTTCTCTTGTATTGTTGAAAGCCAATAAAAGTCGCCACTAACAGTATCTCGCGGTTGAAAATAGATAAACGATTGTGGCAATTGTTTTTTTATATCGATATCTGAAGGGAGCACCGATTCTTGAATGCGTAAAGCGTAATTAATGCTGTCTGTTATTTTTTTGTTTTTATCTTTTAAAATCAGATACGTCTTTTTCTTTTCTTTATTGTAACGAAAAATAAAGATTAGTAGAATGATAAAGAGTATAAGGCAGGCACCAGCCAATAACAGCATTTGACGTTGAGAAGAAATTTTTTCTTCTTGGATTGTAATTTGTTCTTTTGCGTTATTTAGCTCTAATTCTAAAGTATTTAATAACGATGCCGCTTGTTCAAGTGCTAAACTATCGGATGCTGTTGCAGCGTTTAGTCGGTTTGCTGCCAACTGCTTTTTTGCAATCTCGATTTTACTTTCTAAGGATTGAATATCGTTTTCAGAAAAATTTGTTTGTTTGTTTTTAAAATCCTTGTAGAAATGGTTGATGCTATCATAGAATACATTGTTTTTCTTGTTAGGAATTGGCTTTGTAGCAATTTCAGTTGATGGGACTTGGATTGCTAGTGGTTGTGTTGTTTTAGTTGTTTTTGCAAGTGGTTTTAGCTCTGGTGATTTATTTACAACTAAGACATTCGCATTTTCATTTTTTTCAACAGAGCGAATCATTAAAGAAACAGGATTACTAATATATTCCTTTTGATTTTTAGTAAGAAATTTGGCCGTTTCAAAATCCATTTCTCCTTTTTGTAAATTATAAAATATTCGGCCGAATGGTTGGTTTATTTGATCAGAACTTTTAGGTATGTAGCTATTTAATATAAGTTCCGCTCCCTTGAAAACAAGTCCTTGTTCCATCATTTCCTTGGGAACAGTTGTTAGGTCAATCGCTAATGAAATAGGGGAATAGCCATTTTTAGACAGTTCAATTGTATAGCTTGATCCAATTTTTATTTTAATTGAAAAGACACCATTGGTATTGGTTGTAACGGTTTCAAGTATTTTTCCTTTTTCAAGTACTTTAACCGTTGTGTAATCCAATATACCGTCTATTTTTATTTGTTTTTCTTTCTTTAATAATTTTTTAGTGGGGTTGTAATTATAGCCATACACAAGGCCCTCGAATATCAGCTTTCCTGATTCACTTGATTGGGAATAAATGGCACCAGAAAAAAAGAAAAGAAGTAATAGGGCTCTGAATTTTATTGAATTTAGAAAAAGCGTCATATAGTAGTTATTTGATAGCAAATATAATGAAATTGACTGTTTTTTTGCTTTTATAAAATACATTGTTAAATATAAAAAACTATGCTTCTATTTCTTACCTTTAGCCTTCTAAAAATTAAATCATGAAAAAAATAATTCTAGCCACGATTGTAACATTTTCACTACTTGCGTGTGGAGGTGACAAAAATCAAGAAGAAACAAAAGAGGTAAAGGATATGAATCCTCAATTTGATAAATACAAAGAACAGTTTATTGAAAATTTGTGGAAAGTATATCCAGGTTGGGCAAGTTCACAAGGTTACCATGCATATGATAGTGTATTGGTAGTTCCAAATGAAGGAGCAAGAACAAAGGAACTTGCATTTGCAAATGCAAATTTAGATTCACTTAAATTAATTGATATTGCTGGCTTGTCTGATAATAATAAGACTGATTATTACATGATTGAAAATCAGTTAAAGTCGATTGTTTGGTCAATTAACGAACAAAAATCATTTGAGTGGAATCCTTCTGAGTACAATGTTTGTGGAGCTTTTGCAGAATTATTGAATGGAAATTACGATTCATTGGATGTTCGTTTGCGTCATTTTTATTTGAAAATGGCTGCAATCCCTGCTTTTTATGAAGCAGCGAAAATGAATATTGAAAATCCAACAATTGAACATACACAGCTTGCAATAGATCAAAATTTGGGTGGGGTTTCTGTTTTTGAAACGGATTTTCATGAAGCATTAAACAAAGTAAAGTTTGGCGAGCATGAAAAGCAGATGATGGAGGCTAGAGCGAAAGAAGCTACTGCTGTAATTAAAGCTTATGCGGATTGGCTAAAAAAAATGGAAAATAAAACACCTCGTAGTTTTAGATTGGGAAAAGAATTGTATGCTAAAAAGTTTGAGTATGATATTCAAAGTGGATATACTGCCGATCAAATATTTGAGAAAGCAATTGCACATAAAAAAGAATTGCATGAAAAGATGTTTGAATTGGCTAACAAACTTTGGGATAAATACATGGAAAAGGCTGTTAAACCTACCGATAAACTGGTGCTAATAAAACAAGTTATCGATAAAATTTCGGTCAAGCATGTTAAACCAGAAGAGTTTCAAGCAGAAATAGAAAAGCAAATTCCAACACTTGTTCAGTTTATAAAAGATAAAGATTTAATCTACATTGATCCTTCGAAACCATTGGTGGTTCGCAAGGAACCTGATTACATGGCAGGGGTTGCTGGTGCATCTATTTCAGCTCCTGGTCCTTATGATAAAAACGGAAATACCTATTACAATGTTGGTAGTTTAAATGGTTGGGATAAAGAGCGTGCTGAAAGTTATTTGCGTGAATACAACCATTATATATTACAAATTTTAAATATTCACGAAGCAATTCCAGGTCATTACACGCAATTGGTGTACAGTAATCAATCACCGAGTTTAATTAAATCATTGTTTGGTAATGGTGCTATGATTGAAGGTTGGGCTGTATATACCGAGCGAATGATGTTAGAAAGTGGTTATGGTGCTGGAGAAGAATCGGATGAAATGTGGTTAATGTATTATAAATGGAATTTACGTGCTACCTGCAATACAATTTTGGATTACAGTGTGCATACAAAAGATTTAAGAAAAGAAGATGCATTACATTTATTAGTAGACGAAGCATTTCAACAGCAAGCAGAGGCAGAAGGCAAATGGAAGCGAGTTTCTTTAACGCAAGTTCAGCTATGCTCTTATTTTACTGGTTATACAGAAATATATGATTTCCGTGAAGAATTGAAAAAACAAGAAGGAGACAAATTTAGTTTAAAAGCATTTCATGAAAAGTTTTTAAGTTATGGAAGTGCTCCGGTGAAATTCATAAAAGAATTAATGTTGACGGAATTAAACCAAACGACTAAATAATTGTTTCTTTTAATAGATGTTAATATCCTGCAATAAAATTCCGAATAAAAAGCGTTCGATGGCTCGTAAAAAACCATCGAACTTTGCTTTTGCAGTATATGATTCTGTGTCGATGATCAATCAAGAACATTGGAAGGCAGTTGAGAAATATGGAAGCGAATTTTTGCAATTGGATTACCTTACCGTTTTCGAAAATAACCCACCTAAAAATATTCGTTTTCATTATGCACTGATTTATGAAAACAAACTTCCTGTTGCAATCGCTTATTTTCAAGCAATTGATTTTTCGTCAGAAAGCTTTGGAAGCATTATTAATCAAAAAGACGAAGATGGTTGTTGTGTTTCCGACTATATAAAAAAACATATTAAATCGCATTTGCTCAGAAGTGCAGATCATTTTAATATGCGATTGTTGATTTGTGGGAATGCTTGTATAAGTGGTGAACATGGATTTACGGTTGTTCCAGAAGTCGATAAAAAAGCCGCATTTGATGCACTTGCCGATGTTATTTATAGAATAAGCAGATCTGAAAAATTACGAGGAAAAATTGCTGCTGTGTTGGTGAAAGATTTTTACAATTCTACTTTGGAATATTCAAAAGAATTAGATGAATTTAAATATCATGATTTTCTTGTAGAACCCAATATGATTGTACCTATTAGTTGGAATACGTTTGATGAGTATTTGAATGCAATGAGCAAAAAGTACCGAAGTAGAGCAAAATCAATTATAAAAAAAGGGGAATCATTAGAACGCAAATTTTTAACTACCGATGATATTCAAAAATATTCCGAGGAAATAGATCAACTGTATCTGAATGTTCATATGAAAGCAAGGTTCAGAATGGCAACTTTGACCCCTATTTATTTTGTTGAAATGAAAAGAAAATTAGCTGATAGATTCGTTTTTGAAGCTTATTTTTTGAAAAATAAAATGGTAGGATTTCGTAGTTCGTTTATTTTAAAAGACACAATCGAAGCTCATTTTATTGGTTTGGATTATGAAATAAATAAAGAGTATGAATTGTATCAAAATGTTTTATACGATTATGTTAAACAATCTATACAAGCAGGTTCGACAGAATTATTTTTAGGACGTACTGCCTCTGAAATAAAGAGTAATGTTGGGGCTCAAGCACATCAATTGACATGCTACATTCGTCACCGAAATCCGCTTTCCAATAGAATCATCAAACCTTTTATTGACTATTTAAAGCCTAGTGAATGGATTCCACGCAACCCTTTTAAGGAAATTAGCATCTGATTATTAGGCAATTAGCAATCGGTCTTTGGATTGCTAAAATCATTTTTAAGTCTTATATTGTCATCTTAAATTATAAAAAATCGTTTCAATAAAATGAAAAATATCAAGGTATTTTTATTCGCTTTAACGTTTGTTAGTTCAATTGCTGTTTTTGCTCAACGTGGTATCGATTTAACACCTACGATTTCGGCAGCCAATACAATCGTAAATGAATATACGGCTCTTACTGCTGATGCAGCTATTGGTGCAACTACTATTAGTGTTACTGCAAGCGGATTGAATGCAAACAATCGATTCGGTGCTGGTAATACATTAGCTGCTGGTGATTTGGTAATGATTATTCAGATGCAGGGTGCTAGTTCTTCATCTACATTTACCGCGGAATTTCCTGCTGGTAGTGGGCAGTTTTATGGCTTTCCCAATGATAATACTTGGGGAGTAATTACTGGATATAATAATTGTGGAAACTATGAATTTGCCGAAGTAAAAAGCGTACCTACAACAACTAGTATTGAATTAGTATGCGGTTTAACGTATGGCTATACAGCAACAGGACGAGCACAAGTAATTCGTGTCCCTCGTTATGCCGCATTAACATTGAGTGGTGCAGGAACAATAACTTGTCAGGCATGGGGAGCTAGTGGTTATACTGGTGGAGTTGTTGCAATTGAAGTTTTAGGAAATGTAACAATAAACAATGCTGGAGGAATAACAACAACTGCTTTGGGCTTTAGAGGTGCTACGTTGGCAAGTGATAATGGGAATTCATCGGGTTTAGGTGGTGGGCAAGTTGCTCGTAACAATAGTGATGAAGGGGCAGAAAAGGGAGAAGGTATTTTTGGTTATCAATTAGATTACACTCCATTTGGAGGACGCTATTGCAGAGGTGCTGCAGGAAATGCTGGTGGTGGTGGCGATTGCCATAACTCTGGCGGTGGTGGTGGTGCAAATGCCGGAAATCCAGGTGTTGCATGGAATGGGAACGGAATTCCTGACGTATCAACAGGAACATGGGTTACTGCTTGGAATTTAGAAAGTGCAAGCTTTGCTACCAATGTTTCTTCTGGTGGAGGAAGAGGAGGGTATTCTTTTGCAGCAACAAATCAAAATGCGTTGACGCTTGGACCTTGGGTTTCAGGAACAAATGCATGGAATGGTGATTATAGAAGAAATAATGGTGGTTGGGGAGGGAGACCCTTAGATTATTCTACTGGAAAATTATTTTTAGGTGGTGGCGGTGGTGCTGGTGATCAGGATAATAGTGCTGCAGGTGCTGGTGGAAAAGGTGGAGGTTTGGTTTATTTGATGTGTTATGGAACTGTTTCAGGAACAGGAAGTATTACTTCCAATGGTGCAAATGGTTCTAATTCAGGCGTTGATGGAGCAGGTGGTGCTGGAGCTGGTGGAACAATTGTTATAAATTCAGTTGGTGCTATTTCTGGAATCTCTGCATCTGCAAATGGTGGAAATGGAGGTAATCAGGTTGTTGGTGGTGCTGTTTCTGAATCAGAAGGTCCAGGTGGTGGAGGTGGTGGTGGATATATTGCTGTTTCGAATGGTGCAATTACACAGTCTGTAAATGGTGGAAATAATGGAACTACCAATTCAAATTCTCTATCGGAGTTCTTACCAAATGGAGCTACAAAAGGAGGAGCAGGTTTGTCTTCACAAGTGATTACTAATTTTACAATAGCTGCTTCTGATGTTACTATTTGTTCTGGAACAACGGCTACTTTAACTGTTAGTGCTTCTGGTACTGTCCCATCTCCAATTACCTATAATTGGTATACTACACAAACTGGTGGTAATCCAGTTGGAACAGGTGCTTCGTTTACTACTCCTGTGCTTGTGGCTAATACAACTTATTACGTTGGAACCTGTCCTGGTACTTATCGTATTCCTGTTGTGGTTACAGTAACAGCTTCTGTACCAGCTTCTGTTTCAATTGCAGCGAGTGCAACAACAATATGTGTTGGTCAATCCGTAACATTTACTGCTACGCCAACCAATGGTGGAACACCAACATACCAATGGCAAGTAAATGGTGGTAATGTTGGAACAAATTCATCCACATTTACAACGACCACATTAGCAAATGGAGATGTTGTTACAGTGATTATGACATCTAGTTTAGGATGTGCTAGTGGATCACCAGCAACATCTAATACAGTTACAATGGTTGTAAACACTGCAGGTGCCGCTTCGGTTTCAATTGCTGCTAGTACTTCAACTATTTGCTCCGGAGCATCCGTTACATTTACAGCAACACCAACAAATGGTGGTGCAACACCAACCTATCAATGGCAAGTAAATGGTGGGAATGTTGGAACAAATTCTCCAACATTTACTTCAACAACCTTGAGTAATGGAAATACTGTTACTGTTATTATGACTTCTAGTTCAGCTTGTGCAACAGGTTCACCAGCTACATCAAACACAGTTACAATGACAGTTAATCCTGCTGTTACGCCATCTGTTTCCATTGCTGCAAGTGCAACAACAATCTGTTCTGGATCTTCAGTTACATTTACTGCAACACCAACAAATGGTGGTGCTTCACCAAGTTATCAATGGCAAGTGAATGCGGGTAATGTTGGAACAAATTCCTCGACTTTTACTTCTACTTTATTAAATAATTCAGATATAGTAACAGTTATCATGACTTCAAATGCTACTTGTGCATCACCAGTTACGGCTACTTCAAATACCGTTACAATGACTGTTACGGCTTCTGTTACACCATCGGTTGCAATTGTTGCTAGTGCAACTACAATTTGTACTGGTCAATCAGTAACTTTTACAGCAACACCAACAAATGGTGGAACAACACCAAGTTATCAATGGCAAGTGAATGCTGGTAATGTGGGTACAAATTCAGCAACGTTTACTTCAACAACACTAGCGAATGGCGATGTGGTTACGGTTATTATGACATCAAATGCAAATTGCGCTTCGCCTGCAACTGCAACTTCAAACACTATAACGATGACTGTTAGTGCATCTGTTGTTCCAGCTGTTTCAATTGCCGCAAGTGCAACAACTATTTGTTCAGGTGCATCTGTAACATTTACAGCAACTCCAACAAATGGAGGAACAACACCAAGTTATCAATGGCAAGTGAATGCTGGCAATGTGGGTACTAATTCAGCAACGTTTACAAGCACAACATTAAACAATGGTGATGTAGTTACAGTAATCATGACAAGTAATTCTAGTTGTGCTTCGCCTTTAACAGCGACATCAAATTCTGTTACCATGATTGTTGGAGCATCTGTTGTTCCAGCTGTTTCAATTGCCGCAAGTGCAACAACTATTTGCTCAGGTGCATCTGTAACATTTACTGCTACACCAACAAATGGTGGAACAACACCAAGTTATCAATGGCAAGTAAATTCAGGTAATGTGGGAACAAATTCAGCAACATTTACAAGTACAACATTGAATAATGGTGATGTTGTAACGGTTATCATGACATCTAACTCAAGTTGTGCTTCGCCAGTAACAGCAACATCAAATTCAGTTACAATGATTGTTGTACCATCTGTTGTACCATCTGTTTCAATTGTCGCAAGCAGTTCAACAATTTGTTCAGGTGCATCAGTAACGTTTACTGCAACACCAACGAATGGAGGTACAACACCTGCTTATCAATGGCAAGTGAATAGTGTAAATGCAGGAACAAATTCAGCAACATTTACATCAACAACATTGGCTAATGGTGATGTTGTAACAGTTGTAATGACCAGCAATGCCGCATGTGCTAGCCCATTAACAGCAACTAGCAATACAGTTACGATGACAGTAACACCTAGTGTAACTCCAAGTGTCAGTATCGTATCAAGCGGTTCAACGATATGCGCAGGCGATGCAGTAACCTTTACAGCAACACCCACCAATGGTGGAACAACACCAGCTTATCAATGGCAAGTGAATGGAACAAAT
>Ga0066408_1000092_pt1 | contig 22250 bp, 20 predicted proteins | sample LakWasMet10_HOW4_2_FD_59495 | JGI IMG/M metagenome (GOLD analysis project Ga0066408, IMG submission 59495) | Freshwater sediment methanotrophic microbial communities from Lake Washington under simulated oxygen tension - Sediment Metagenome 10_HOW4 | ecosystem: Environmental > Aquatic >... | reverse complement strand
CTCATTTCGCCACCGTACACCGCATCTTCTTGCCGCATACGCTCTTTAATAAACGCATGACCTGTTTTACTTTGCACCGCGATACCTGACAATCCATTGACTATATCAATGGTGTTCCATGTTAAACGCGGATCATGAACAATGCTTGCCCCGTGATGACGTTGTAAAAACGCAGCGGCAAGCAAACCGACAATATAATAACCTTCGATAAATCGCCCCGTTTCATCAAACAAAAAGCATCTATCAAAATCCCCATCCCACGCAATCCCTAAATCCGCACCGTGCTGTTGAATCGCCGCAATCGTACTGTGACGATTGTCGGGTAATAATGGATTAGGAATGCCGTTGGGGAAATGCCCGTCGGGTTCATGATGCAGCTTGATAAAGGTGATTTTGTCTTTTAATGCTATTTCCAGATTATCAATTACATGACCTGCCGCACCATTACCCGCATTCACCACGATGTTCAGCGGTGTTAAATTGGCAGTATCAATATAGCTTAATAAGTGTTCAGTGTACGCCGTACTTATATCCACTGCGGTGACTTGCCCGCGTCGAACAACAGGTTCAGGGTAGTCATTGCGCTCCGCTAAGCGTTTAATATCATTCAAGCCCGTATCACCGCTGATAGGTCTGCTCTGCTCGCGCACTAACTTCATGCCGTTGTAATCTTTAGGATTATGACTTGCCGTTACCATAATGCCGCCATCCATTATCTGCCCGTCATTCACATAAGCAAAGGTCGTGTAATACACCTCTTCCGTACCGCATAGCCCGATGTCATACACATCAACGCCTGCATCCAATAAACCCTGAATCACCGCGTCGCTAATTTCATCACTGGACAAACGAATATCCCGCCCGACCACCACGCGGCGCGGCTGTAAATACTCGGCAAACGCCCGTCCAATTCGATAGGCAATATCAGTATTCAATTCATCGGGCAGTCGTCCGCGTATATCGTAGGCTTTAAAACAGGTTAAGGATTGCGTCATAAAAAGTAATTTAACGAGGTGATAAGGTAAACTATCATTTTACGGAAGTTTCTTTACATTATGGCTAATTTTAATACTCATTTATCTGTTGCTTTAGGTGCCAGTGCAGGTCTTGCACTGCTTGCCGTTAATACCCGCGTTATGACTGTCACCGATGCACCGTGGATGATTGCCTTTGGGGCAATCGGCGGTATGTTACCCGATATTGATTCAGGGCATTCAACACCCATCAAACTGTTTTTTACCACCTTGGCTATTCTCACCCTGTTGGCAGTAGTTGAAGTCTTTAAAAACCGTTACCCCGCACATTGGTTATTACTGATTGCGGCGGCTTCCTATCTGATAGTGCGCTACGGCGTACTGTCGTTATTTGACCGTTTCACCAGTCATCGCGGTGTGTTTCATTCGCTGCTGACGGCAGTATTTTTCTGCCTGCTCATGGTGTGCATCGCCTGTTACTTACTGCGCTGGGATAACCTGCATTCATGGTTAAGCGGTCTATTTATCGGCTTTGGCTTTATCGTTCATTTATTACTCGATGAAGTCTACAGCGTTGATTTATCCAATAGACGCATGAAAAAATCCTTCGGCACGGCACTAAAACTATACAGTTATAAAAACCTGCCCGCCTCGGCATTAATGACAGCCTGTACATTGGCACTGGTCTGGATAACACCGCAACCGCAACCGCTCATCACTGCGTGGCAAAAGCAAAACACCCCGCAAATATCCGTAACAAAAGCACTGAAAAAACCACAGCAACGCTAATTATTTGGATTGATACCCGCTAACACGCTAAAATTAGCTCAATTTTGCCCTAACAATTATTCCCTCATGAATCAACCTATTACACCAACCACCCCGTTACACGCCGCTTGCAACTGGAGCTTAGCTTCGCTGAAAGATCAAAACTGGGTAAAAAACATCAGTGACGCATCCAGCACCACCCACTACCCGATTAAATTATTACGCTACTGGTTTATGTTTAATTTAATTAAAGAACAACACCAGCGACTGGGAAGACCGTTGCGCGTCTGTGAAATCGGCGTGGACAGAGGGCAAATGCGCCGTTATGTACAAGATGCAGGTTTTACTGAGCTTGCCTGCTGGGAAGCGGTTGATTACAAACTGCAACCTGAACTGAATGAATCGGGCTACACCAAACAAATTCAAGCCAATGTCGATTTACCTGAGTTTGCCTTAGCAGAAAAGTACGATGTCATCATCGTCCTGCATCTGCTCGAACACTTGTTTGAACCTGAAAAACTGGCAATGAAACTCGCCCCTGCACTAGAAGACGGCGGCATCTTAATCGGCGGCTTCCCCGCCGTACCGCAAATCATCCAAGCCTATCGCCAAGAAAAAATCCGCAAAACCGCCGCCAACTTCGGACACGTCAGCACCTTTTCACCACAACGGGTGAAAAACATGGCAGACACTTGCGGATTGAACATGGATTTTTTATCAGGCACTTATATGCTCCGCAAACGCAACTTTTTTCTGGAAAACTGCACCGCTTGGGTACGGCTGAATTTATTGTGGGGCGTACTGTTCCCTGCATTCAGCGGCGAACTTTACTGGTGTATGCGCAAATAACCTAACATTTATCTCGTTCCCACGCGCCGCGTGGGAATGCCGTGTCAACGCGCCGCGTTGTGTAGCAACCCGTTTGCATTTTTTGTGAGCAATAACATAACAAACAGTCATTTTCCTTAACCCTGTGATACAATAAACCTATTATTTTAGTACAGAATTGTACCGCCCTCTGCGAGCGGCACATCGCTATTCCCCCTCATTAGCTATAAACGCAGACCCTTTTAGAGTCCTTCCTTGTCAATGACTCTGACGTTTTTAATACCCCTTTTTATTCCGAACTGCATAGTTACCGCAGTCATTCATTGAGATTTTATACCCCATGCCATTTACCAAACTCGGATTATCTGATCCACTGCTTCGTGCTATTGCTGAAGCGGGTTACACCACGCCCTCCCCTATTCAGTTACAAGCCATTCCCGCCGTGTTAAACGGTCATGATTTACTCGCCGCTGCACAAACAGGTACAGGTAAAACCGCTGGTTTCGCATTGCCTATTCTGCAACGACTGTCACACAAACATTACAGCTCCAACCGTCCGATTCGCGTCTTAATCTTAACGCCTACGCGTGAACTTGCCGCGCAAGTCGGTGAATCGGTCAGTAAATACGGTCAGCACTTACATCCACGGTTAAAAACTGAAGTCGTCTTCGGCGGCGTAAAAATCAATCCGCAAATGATGCGGTTACGCGGTGGCGTTGATGTGCTGGTTGCGACTCCGGGTCGTTTGCTGGATTTGGTCAATCAAAACGCCATTAAGCTGGATCAGGTAGAAACCTTGGTTTTGGATGAAGCTGACCGTATGCTGGACATGGGTTTTATTCGTGACATCCGCAAAATCATTGCTTTGCTACCGAAAAAACGCCAAAACCTGTTATTTTCGGCGACGTTCTCCGAAGATATACGCCAACTGACGACAGGTTTATTGGTTAATCCGATAAAAATCGAAGTTGCCGCGCGTAATACCGCCGCTGAAACTGTCGAACAAGTCGCGTATTTGTGCAACAAAGCCAATAAAGCCGACTTGTTGTGTCATCTGATAAAAGTGAACGAATGGCGGCAGGTATTGGTGTTTACCAGCACCAAACACGGCGCGAATCGCCTGACCGATAAACTCAACAAATTGGATATAAAAGCCGCTGCGATTCATGGCAACAAAAGCCAAGGCGCGAGAACCAGCGCGTTAGCAGGTTTTAAAGCGGGTGAAATTCGCGTGTTGGTTGCGACCGATGTTGCCGCTCGCGGTATTGATATAAATCTGCTGCCTCATGTGGTCAATTACGAGCTGCCACGCGCGCCAGCCGATTATGTGCATAGAATTGGGCGAACAGGTCGCGCAGGTGAAGAAGGTCAAGCGGTCTCGTTAGTGTCTCATGATGAAGTGAGTGCGTTGCGTTTGATTGAAAAATTGATGAATAAACCCATTAAACGCGAACAAATCGAAGGCTTTGAACAAGCGGCTGTCGCACCACCGATGCCAGCTGAACCGCCACGTCCGCCGCGTCAGCCTAGAAATCAACCGCGCAAGACCGCCGCCGCACCTAAAACCGAGCATAAACCACGACGCAGAAGCAGCGTTTAAATAAATGCTCACTTGATGTTACACACAAGAAAATATTGTCCACGAAAAGCACGAAAAAGATTAAGCCATAATGATACAGCCGCTGATAGTAAGCCAACCATTTGTTTTTAAAATCGTTTATCTGTATTTATTAAATGCTTGCACGTTCCATTATTCGCAGTTCAAAACGTGTTTTTGACTCCTAATGACAGATTTTTATTTTTGTGCTTTTAGGTGGGCTATTGCTTTTTCATGCGCAACATCAAACACTCCGTTATTGGTCGCTAAATGAAAGGGGGATTGTGAAAGCCCCCTTTTTTTTTATAACGCATAACGCAGTCTTCGCCAGATGATTGTTTCCAAAAACGAGAACTACCAACGCGCGATAATAAATGAAGGTACTTTGACAGCAAAGCACACCGAGCTGTATAGTTAAAAATGACTTGTTTTTGTTATATGTATCCATGACGTTAAATTTAAAAGAAAATATTCTACTCGCGGCTACTGATCTTTTTTACAGTCAAGGTATAAGGGCGACAGGGGTCGATGCTATCGCCAAGGCAGCAAATACCACTAAAATGAGTCTTTATAAGTATTTTTCTTCTAAGGACGAATTGATTATTGCCTTTTTACGCAAACGCGATAACGATTTTTGCGAATGGTTTGTTGAGCAAGTGAATAGTAAAGCAGATACGCCGAATGCCAAATTATTGGCGATTTTTGATGTCATCGGCGAATGGCTTGTTATTCCTGAATTTCGCGGCTGTGCGTTTATCAATGCGGCGGCGGAGTTTCCTCTGGAAGGTAATCCTGTGCATCAAGTATCCGCTGAATTTTATGATAATTTTCGCGGCTATATGACTGAGCTTGCTAGAGAATGCGGTGCAAAATCACCAGAAGTATTGGCTCTGCAATTAAGTCTATTGATTGAAGGCGCAATCGTCTCAGAACAAATGAAACGTCATTCAAATGCCGCGCTATATGCCAAACAAGCGGCTATTATTCTTATTGAAGAAAATTTAATCTCTTAATACAATAACTTACCAACCCGATTAACCTACTGCCAATATGAAAAAAGTTGAACTCCTCTCCCCTGCGGGAACCATCAGAAATATGCGCTACGCTTTCGCCTACGGTGCGGATGCTGTATATGCGGGTCAACCCCGTTACAGTCTGCGTGTGCGCAACAATGATTTTCTCAGTGAAAATTTAGCCAAAGGTATTAAAGAAGCCCACGATTTAGGCAAAAAATTCTTTCTGGCAACCAATGTCATTCCGCACAATGCCAAAGTAAAAACCTTTATGGCGGATATTGACCCTGTGATTGCCATGAAACCCGATGCGTTAATTATGGCAGATCCCGGTTTAATCATGATGGTGCGCGAAACGTATCCTGATATGCCGATACATTTGTCAGTACAAGCGAATACCGTCAACTATGCCACGGTTAATTTCTGGAAAAGCATGGGCGTGGAGCGGGTTATTTTGTCGCGTGAATTGTCACTCGATGAAATTGCCGAAATTCGTCAGCGTTGCCCAGATACCGAACTGGAAGTATTTGTGCATGGTGCTTTGTGTATCGCCTATTCAGGGCGGTGCTTGTTGTCAGGTTATTTTAATCACCGCGACCCGAATCAAGGCACTTGCACCAATTCGTGCCGCTGGAAATACGACACTAAACCCGCTCAAGAAAATGCCGAAGGTGATTGGCTACCCGCTGAAAATAGCCCCGTGCTGTCGATGAGCGAAATTAGCAACGCCAGTTGTGGCGGTGCAGAACGTCATCCTTTGGCCGATGACATTTATTTTCTGGAAGAAGAAGGGCGTAAAGGCGAATTACTGCCCGTAATGGAAGATGAAAACGGCACTTACATCATGAATTCCAAAGACTTACGCGCTATTGAACACGTTCAGCGTTTAGTGGAAATCGGTATCGACTGCCTTAAAATCGAAGGTCGCACCAAATCACATTATTATGTCGCGCGTACTGCGCAAACCTATCGACTGGCGATTGATGATGCGTTAGCAGGTCGTGCTTTTCAACCTGAACTCATCGGCGTATTGGAAAACCTCGCCAATCGCGGTTATACCGACGGTTTTTATCAACGTCATCATACGCATGAACAACAGAATTATTTGTCTGGTTATTCCAAAAGCCATCAACAACAATTTTGTGGCGAAATCAGAGGTTACGATGCAGAAACAGGTTTAGCGACGATTGACGTGAAAAATAAATTTTCCGTCGGCGATACATTGGAATTGATTTTACCCGAAGGCAATAAAAACATTACCGTTGAACGTATGGAAGGAATGTACGGGCAGGAAATGCAGGAAGCCTCAGGCGGCGGTTATGAAGTAAAAATTCCATTACCAGAAATACTCGGCACACATGGATTGTTGGCGCGGTATAGTTAAACATAATTGCTTAACTAATAAGAGCGCGTCACCTACCTGTATTTTTTAATACATCTGGTTTTAGCACCGTCCCTATGCTTGGCAACCATAGGGCGAGATGGGGAAACACCAAAATTTCTTAGTCAGCAATTGAATGTACGATATTTTATGTCAAAAAATAGCCATCCTATTTTCAGCTAACTGAAGGTAACATCAATGACTCAATCTGTCGTTGCCGCGTTTGACGCATTTACGTTAGCCTATACCACCGAGTACGCAAGTCACAATAAATCCTGTATAATTATTTTTTATATTATCTCGTTTCGTATCGACAATGCTTTCCTACAGCAACTGGACAAACGAGGTTCTCGATGGAGCGGGTCTTGCATTTTTTGCCTCCCTATAATCCTGAATTAAATTTAATCGCTGTCTTTACCGTAACATAAAATATGAGTGATTGCATTTATCATATTATCTGAGATACAGCCACCTAAAAAATTTCGTTATTTCCATTTTAGAGAGCGTTTGGCAATAAATACCAGATTACTTTTATTTAACTATTTACACATTACTGAAACCTGTGAGGCATTTAAAGCATCACAGGTTTATTTATATCGTCGAACTTATTTGTACGAACTTACCATTAATCTATTATTAAGCAGTTTACAACAAGGTTTTTTTATACATAATGCGCAAACACTCAGTTATTTTTGAATGTAATTCACATATAGGTTACAAGCATATTTTAAATGAAGATGCTTATCGTGCGGATGCTGAATTAGGCTTATGGGTTATTGCTGACGGCATGGGCGGTCATAGTAATGGCAGAATTGCCAGTAATATCGTCGTAGAGCAGATATTCCACCAAGTTAAAACAGACGTATCATTAACAACAGCCATTCAAAATAGCCATAAAGCCATTTTGTCAGCCGGCAAACAAGACCACAAGAATAAGGGCATGGGATCTACAGTAGTTGCCTTAAAACTAGATGGACAACATTATGAAATAGCTTCTGTGGGTGATAGTCGTGCGTATTTGTTTTCAAATACTAAATTAAAACAACTGACTCAAGATCATACTTTAGTACAAGAGTTAATCAATCAAGGGACAATATCCCCCGAACAAGCAAAAATTCACCCCTGTAGACATATACTCAAACAAGCACTCGGCTCATTAACTCACGATGAAGTGATGATTGATGTATTTACAGGAAAAATAGGCATCAACGATATATTATTACTCTGTACTGATGGATTAACCAGTCGCATTCAACATTGTAAAATAGAAAGTTTATTCACAGAAAGTAATTCATTACAAGAACTGATGGATAAACTAATTAAAACAGCATTAACTCTTGGTGGACACGACAATATTACTGTCGCATTAATTAAATGTATTTAGTTTATTAGCAATAAATAAATTTATTACTTTACTCATATTGACTTTAATATGGGCAACTGACGCATTCAATTCAAAGAAACTTATCAGCATAAAATGATGTTCGTGATTCCACATTACTAATAAACGCATTTCGGTTAAATCAATTTGAATTAACTCTCTTGGTTCAGAATGCTGGATTGTTTTTAATATAGAGCTATGCCGCTGTTTAATCATTAAGTTAAGCAGCTGCGGATTTGATACCGATTTTCTCAGCTTAGCATCAGACAGGTAACTGGACGATTCCATTTCTTCAATCATAACACCTTCATTTGTTATGATAGCCGCATAAATGAGACCATTGTTATTAAGTAATGATGTTAATACGGATGTTTTGTTTCTCGGTGTCAACACAGAATCATTAACAATGACAGCGGAAGATTTTTCCATCTTATCAGTATCAATAATAATGGTTTTGCGTATTTCCGCATCAATTAACTTTAACTCTGTTAATAAAACAACCAATGGCTCGCGCGGTATTCTGGAACAGGGAATACCTCTACAAAAATTAACGTCAAGATTGACTAATAATACACCTAATTTCTCTTGATAATACCAAAATCGGGTTAGTATGTGCTGTAAGGCATAAATCTGTCCTCGTGTACGCTGTTCTGTGTTATTACTAAGTGTAAATCGAGAATCAAAGACAGGTACTCCTTTATAAAATACCAATCCAAAATCAATATTAGCCAAACGACTGCCATTCCAACGTACATTAGTGGTTTTTCTATCCGTCAAGCGTAATAAATTGGTAAATATTTCCCACGCACCATAAGCAAACATATAATCATCGGATTCGCGTAATTCATATAACGTAATCGGCAATGATTCAAATACTTTTTCAGTGATAATGACGTTTTTTCCGCATAAATAGCGAATAGGCGTATCCGTTAATAAATTATTAAATTCCAAACCGATGGCTTCTTTAATTGCGCCTTCCCACGCATTTTTAATAAAAAAAGATTGACGCTTTCCTGCAATATCAAAAATCACCTCATAACAATGTTCACGCATGACTGAGCGCGTTTTTATCAGCGTAACCGTATTCTGATGAACAGCAAAAAGTTGAGCGGCACAATCACACAAAGACTCATTGGATAAAATAAGCTCTTGGCATAAGGGAATATCTTTATAAGACACATAGTTTTTTATATCAAACGCGGAATCAAGCAAGCCTTTTCTTTGGTTTTCGTATAAATTTTGCAGCCAAATAATGACTTGATTTAGAGAGGATAATTCAGAGGTTGGAATGAGCATGAAAGGAATAAGCTAAATTACTACTGTCAATCCATATTATACGCTAAAGCATAATAGAATGATTTTGTTCATAGTGAGTTTTTCAATCTGCATCAGAAAATTAACAAACTCGATATAAACCACTTTGCAATCAATTTAAGAGCGATTTTACTTAATTTTAGACACTGCTTATAATCAGTAAAATTTTTTAGCAAAAAACTACCCGTATCTTGTATGACACGGGCAGCTTTCTAATTACGCAATTAAATCTATTTGATAAATTGCACTTGCATTAAGACAGTTTGCTACCTGCTTCTTCGCCTACTTTTGCCAATGCTATTTTGGCTAAACCGACGTTTGCTTTAGGCTCCAATAAAACAGCAGCAACCGATTGGTCTTCTACTGCCCAGACTGCACCAAAAATACCCAATTCAGAGTTGACTTGGATAAAATGACATTTGCCTAAACCTGCGCCGTGAACTGCTTTTACCGCTGCATTAATCATAGCTACTGCGTTAGCACCAATCATTTCAACGTTGTATTTTGAGTTATTGTGTTTTACCAACACTTCGCCGCCCATATCAAAAATAGCGGAGGCTAAATAACCATCAACTGTGTGCAGGGGTTTTAATACGTCTTCTAATTGCATTTTCTTTTCCTTTTGTGGTTGTTGAGAATTTAATGAAATTTCATTTTCTTCAGGTTGCTTTAAAATAACAGTTGCATCATCGTACTCTTTACGCGCTTCATCCTCCAGCATGAGATTTATTTTACTTTTCAAAAGATTAACTACTTCTTGCATAATCAACGTCCTCTAACATAGTGCTTGATTACGATTAATATCAATAGCAATTTAGAAAAGTGAACAGAACTACGATGTGGCTGCACTTTGCTAATTATAGCTCAATTAATACATTCTAATGCTGATAATAAGCGATTTTTTTCAATGACGAATAATTCAAAATACCGTTGTTTGTAGTTAACGCCGAATTTGATAAGCACAACAGGCATCACAATAAATTTTTTGTCGGCTTTAATTAACATTTTCACCAACACTACATAAATAGCTTTCGGCGGCAATGAATAAAACTTAAAGGTATCATTACCGACAAACAGACTATCCAAATAATTTAAAAACAACGCGCTCTATTTTACCCTAACATATTATCAGGGATAATTAATTTTAAATACAGTTTACATATCAAGTAGATATATTTATTTTTATGAATACTGTTCTATTTCATTAATTAACATTTGCAGCAGTAATAAAACATCTCTTTTAACTCGTGCATCGATAATCATCATTGGAAACTCGTCACCATGCTCCTCCAGACAAGCCTCATAAACATTGAGCGTAGGATAGCTTGCCTCATCAGTGTGCGTAATACCGATAACAGCAGGATGGGTCATTAAAAACCCTGCATTAATATTAAGATAATAATCAAGTTCTTGCAGCGGATGTTCATGTGAATTATCAATGAGAATAATGAGTCCTAATGCGCCTTCGCACAAAATATGACTCATGAAGTCAAAACGTCTTTGCCCGGGTGTTCCATAAAGATACAGTTTTTCAGTGTCGCTAAGTGTCAACTCGCCATAGTCCATAGCAACAGTGGTAGTCAGTTTTTTTCGCAACACACCAGATTCGGTGGACTTTACGTCCGTTGAAATAGCCGCAACTTCACTGAGTTGATTAATTGCCAATGTTTTGCCTGCTCCTACACTACCTGTAAAAACAATTTTTGTCTTTTGCAATGACACACCCCTCTCATCTATTAAATAAAAAATATTTCACAAAAACTAAAGCATGATGTATGCCATAATTTTAGAATTTCACCCCATAACCATAAGATGAATTTAGAAAAAATGACTACAATAACAAAAAATAGTCATACATATCTTAATATCATAATATTGTCATAAAGATCTGTAAATATTTTATATTTATCACAAGACATTGTTTTACAATCTATTTCCCCCTACCTCCGCGCAATAAGGTCAATACAGCAGATACAAACAAAATACCGCCTCATTAATAACCACTAAGTTTTTCGCTATATATGCAAATATGTATGAATTTAAGCTAACCGCCAATTAACACAGTCGGAAGTCCTAAAATAATATTACCGCCATGCGCAGTCATATCGCCTATTCTGGCTGCGGGCTGACCTGAAATTAACACGGTCATCGAGCCTTTTACGATGGCATCGGGCGGACCGACACAAGTTGCCATATCACCGACACGGGCGGCGGGTAAGCAGCCTATTAAGACGGTGACGGCACAAGGCGGTATTATCGGGCCTCCGACATGAGGCACAATGCCTGTCACCATCGGGCAAACGTGCATATCGGTAACTCTTGCGGCGGGCTGTCCCATCATCTTTCCTGTTTTCAGTTAACTCATTATTGAATGCTTCGACCATCGCCACCACTGGCGATATTGATACCTTGTTGCAAAAAAAGCAGGTATTTGTCGTTTACTTTGCTGGCTTCACCTTGTGTCGCTGCCAACATGACCGCGCCTATCACCGCTTTAGCATATAATTTTTCAGCAGGCGGAATAACGGCTTGCGGTACGGGTGATATATCATCTCCGCACCAAAATGAAGCGACGGCCGCCCAACTTGAAGCTGTCTTGTATTCCAGTGCCTCTGCGGCAGCTAAGGTGGGCTTGCAATTTTCTGCTGTGGGTTTGTACACCCACGCCTCACTAAGTTCAATGGCTTTTATTTCATTAGCGGATGATTTATCGGTCAGCGTGTTACGAGCGCATAAACACGCCCACCATGTTGCTTCGCGCTTAGGCAGGGCATGAGCTAAAAACCGTACTGCGTCAGGATAAAACTTAAGTCCAATCAGTTGATTAAGATAATCCACTGTCGTTGGCAGGTCTTGCAGTAAGGCGGTGGCTTGCTCATTGAGTCCTATGCCCTGCGCAATTGTATTGGCATTGACTTCTTTAATTTTGGTTAACGTTGATTCCGTCATGGTAAAACCTGCTAATTAATTTTGGTCAGTGAGCCTTGGAGTGTCAATACTCCACTCGCACCTACTGTGGTGAGTGGACTATTGGCATCCAATTTTGCAGTGGCATCTATTTTCACCATGATACCGTTCACCGTAATACCCTGTTGATCGAGTTTAATGGTGTTGCTACCCACTTTCAGTTCAATAGAAGTCATGGCGGTGATGGTGGCTTTGCCCGAATCTATATCCAGTTTGTAATCACCTAAAGTAATTTTGGTTGTAGAGTCACCTTTTTCGACCGTTAGACTGTCATTGCCCATCTTTAAGGTAGTGGTTCGATTGTTATAAATTTCTGTGGTCTGATTACCTTCGTCTTTTTTATCCAGCCCGATTTTGCGCGTTTCATTATTTTCAATCACGCAGTTAAAATCTTTTTCCGCATGAACATACACCTCTTCTGAGCCTTTTTTATCTTCAAAGCGGATTTCATTAAAGTTGTCTGGAACACCCGTTTTAGAACTGCGGGTTTTCATACCGCTTTGCGTTTGATTGGCAGGCAACTCATACGGAGGCATCTGTTCGGCGTTATAAACTGTGCCTGTGATTAACGGCTGGTCAGGATCGCCATGCAGAAAACTGACAATCACTTCCTGTCCGATGCGTGGCAGCGATACCCAGCCCCATTTTTTACCCGCAGCTGGATAAGCGACGCGTATCCAACAGGAACTGGTTTCATCTTTTGCAGGATCCCTGTCCCAGTGAAATTTAACTTTAACGCGCCCATATTGATCGGCCCATATTTCTTCACCCGCTTTACCGACCACAATTGCCGTTTGAGCACCCGAAATGACGGGTTTTTGTGTGGTGCGTGCTGATCTAAATGATTGCTGAGAATTCATGGCAACGAAACGGCAATTAAATAGCGACCCCCCGCTATCATTGCCTGAGGCATAACCGCCTGCGCAACCCATTTCGTAACTGGCGGACACCACAAAATGCTTGACATTTTCTGCTGCAAAATAAAACCCCTTAAGGGTAAATTCCATACCCGCCTGTAACGCCAGCGCGTTACCTTCCCCCTGAATCAAGCTGGCTTGACGATGCAATTCTTCTATGCGTTTATCGCTAAGCTGAGTACCAGTATCCGCCACGCTATATTTCCCCGGAAAATCGTAGACTTCCATGTCATTAATCGAGTGTGCGCCCAACTTCTGAGACTTTGCGGTTAAATCAGCACTGGGGGTTTCAAAATTAAAATCATTGTGTTCATATTTTCCGGCACTGACTTGCTGACTGCTCAGCCATTCATAGATATGGTCGCGCTCCCTGTTGGCGATATTCCCGACTGGAAAATAGGGTATGGTTTGATAATCGTCAATTTGTTGATAATTACTGCCTGAGTCGGTAATGACCAAGGTATGTTTGCCTGATAAATGCTTGAAGTAATAAAAAATGCCTTCATGCTCCATCAAACGACTGACAAAATTGAAATCACTTTCCCGATACTGTACGCAATAGCTTAGCGCAGTGTATGTCTCTTCGAGATGGTATTCAACATCGGCAAAGGTATAATCGGCAAACACCGCTTTTATAATATCCGGAACCGTCTTTTCCTGAAATATACGGCAATTGGCATTAAGGCTCAGAAACCATAACCAAGGACGCAAAATGGCGCGGTAACGATAAAATCGGTTCACCATTCCCGTGTGCTTAAACTCAACCACCGCACCATTAATATGGCGGGTAAAACCTGTTGTAGACGCGATGGTAACCGTCATATCATGACCCATCAGCTCACTGCTGTTGACCGAACCCAGTTCCTCTGGTCTAAGTAATTCGAGTTCAAATTCAAATAACCGCCCGATTGCATCATGACCCATTAAATGGCTAAACAGCAACTGGTCTGCGGCCAACGGCGTAACGACAGTCGTTATAAAATTTTCTGCACTCATTATGTGGAAATTTCCTAGTAAGTAACGGTTAAAAATTTATAGGTTATTGGGTCAACGAAGCTCAATAACAAAGTCAGTACACGATGGCAAAAATCCTTGTTACTGTTTGGGTGTTACGCAATGCCTTTTAAATAAGTTTCTGGTGTTAATGCAAGCAACTCAGGTCTAATAATGTCTGATTCCATTAAGTTAGCTATTGGCGTACAAAAGTTCCCATTTTGTAGGCATCCAGATTTTCAATCCATACATTGGTCGCTTTGCCGTTTGTACCCATACTAAAGCGAACACCGCTCAAATCGACGTTATTTTCTGCTTCCGTTGCGTAAAAGAACAAATCACCGTCGTAATGTTTCAGCGTAAATTTATGTTTGGCAGAACCTTGCGTCATCTCCAATTGTCCATTTTGATTGACGATTTCAATAGAACCGACAAAATCATTTGCATAAATTCCTGCATACGCATCCAGCGCGTGTGCCGACGCAACGTGTGCAGGCGGTTTGCTGTAATTAGTCGGACTGCGTCCTGCATTAACCATACGCTCCATCATTTCGTGGAATAAGTTGAACAAATCACAAGGTTCTTTTTGATCGTATATTGCACAGGGTACTTTGCCGTAGGTCGCAAGATTAATAAAGGATTCTGCCAGAGCTTCAGGCATACCAATCGGTGCGCTATTTGTCAAAATAACAATACCCAACTTTTCTGCTGGTAACAGCGTCACTGTCGTTGCAGCCCCCATTGTAAATGCACCCGAATGATTCAATTTTACGCGCCCTGATTCATCGTAACTCACAGCCCAGCCTAAGCCATAAAAACCAGCTCTTTGCAGCATCGGATTTTCGGGTGTTCGGCTTACTATCTGCGGCGTGTATGTTTCATTTAATGCTTCTGCGGAAATAATTGGGATACCGTCTATTTTGCCCTGAGCAAGATGCAAACGTAACCACTGCGTCATATCACGCACGCTGGAACTCGCGCCGCCTGCGGGTGATTGCGCATCGGGCTGTCGCTGTTGCCTGAACACCCATTGTCCGTTTATTAAAACATGACCTGCCGCATGATTTGGGTTGTTGATAAACGCATCATAACGGGAGCTTGTGTGTGTCATGCCGAGTCGTTTATACAATGCTTCCGACACTTCTTCCCAGCTTTTTCCTACCGCATTCGCCGCCGCTACTGCTCCCGCAGTAATGCCAAAATTGGCATACGCATAATCAGCCCGAAAACGATTTTCCAGCGGTATGTAGCGTAACCGCTGCAAAATTTGGGCGCGATCATAGCCCATGTCTTCCAACAAATCACCCGCCTGATTTGGCAAACCGCTACGGTGCGAATACAAATCACGAATGGTCAAATGGGAGGTCACATAAGCGTCATTTAATGCAAATTCAGGTTCGTAGCGGGTAACTAAATCATCCCACGCCAGTTTTTTATCGCTTACCAGCCCGGCAATCACCGTTGAACCCAGCGGTTTGGACACTGAGGCAAGTTGAAAAACAGTGTCCGTGTCCACCTTGTCTGGTTTTCCTGCTTCGCGTACCCCGAATCCTTTGAGATAGACAACGTTGTCTTGATACACAATGCCAATAGCAACAGCGGGAATACCTGTTTCCCGCATTTTCATTTGCGTCAATTTGTCTAATTTGACAATAGCGGCTTTAATCTTGCCTGCATCTATTTGAGTTTTTATCGCGTCCGCATTAACCGTTATTGGAAACAATACCAAACAACAAAGCAAACGCGCTAAACTGGATATGATATTCTTTTTCAGGGTAAAACTGCGAGGTTGTACGATAAATCTCATGGTATCTTCCCCGTGCGGTTATTGTTAGCACATTGCGTATTGCCAAGTCAGTCTGGTTTACAAGCTACATGAAGCATCGCCATCTGAGGCGGTCTAAAGCAAGCAGGGTTACCGTTTGGACACTTAGAAGCCGTATTTTTAACTTCACTTTCCCACACACCATCGCCGGTTAATTCAGTATAAAATTTTCTTTCACAAGGATTGCCCTTGTACAATACCTTTCGGTATTTCTTGATGAACTGCACTGTTTCATGAAAACTAACCCCTATATGAGCCGCATGTATAGAATGTTGCAAGCCTTCAACATAAGCTAATTCCAATGATCTAGCCCATACCTCATTTGTATAACCTGCATCGCCTCCTTTATGTCCCATATACCATCGATAAGCATGTCCTAGTTCATGGGCAAGCAACAATGCCACTCCATTTTCATTAATATCAGGTATAGATTTGTTAATTTCATCCACATTAATAATAATGGCGGTTCGATCCGTAAAAAATGAGGGATACAACATCTGTTCCGATGCTAAATCTCCAAGAAAAATACCAAACTGATGCCCCATAATAGAACCGAATTTAAGTGGTATCGCAGAAAAAACGCGCCGTTCTTCTTTGTCAGGATAGCAAGCTCCACTACCAACACCCGTAGGACCACGCCCTTCATTTATATAAGCAGTGTATATAATTCCCAGAGGAATCAATATTTTACTATAAATCTTTTCTACTTGTTCGCGGGTGGTTGCCATATCTATCTCCTAAAATAAGTTTAAAAAACAATATATTGAATAACGGTTGAAGGTTTAATCGGCTCGTAGAATGGATAGATGCAATAGCAGAATCGCATCATGAATGCGCGTTACTCATGCAATGAACCGCTACGGCTCTACTCATCTACGAGTTAGGCAGGGTTGCCAGACCTACAGAGCTTAATTAGGAATCACAACAAACCGTGCTGCGATTTTACTCGCCATAATAATATCGCTCTTCATATCTATTAGGACTGGTTGACCCACCGCAAAAACTTTTCTCGATAGTCGGTATATTGCCAAACCAATTCGTTACTTTACTAAACAAGTGTACTGTAGGGCCGAAGGGATTGAGTACCGTAATATGAAAATAATCTACATTATTAAAGCGTTCCCATTGGTGAAATCCAAGCTGGACTGTAGCGTTATACTGCGGGTCTTTAATTGCTATTGCTAAGTCACGCAGATATACGGCATGATTATGTTTTAATTCCCTATTTGCCCATGTAATTAGCATAGCACTCATTTGTTGCCATCCAACAGCCCCCAAGGTATTGTAATCATCATCATATTGATTACCATATTTTGCTTGTAACCCCAATACATCGTTCCAGTTTTGGTTATACACAATTGCCATATTTTTCTCCTAATTGCTATAGTTAAGCGATTATTTTGCTGCTTCTTAACAAAAAATAACGATTTGCCTACTGGATTAGCTATTTATCGCCAACCGAACCTATAAAAAAACAAAGATGTCACTTTTCACTCGAAATTCATAAACAAACTCCCATCAGCGATGCTGACATGAACTTTTTTAAAAGTTTTACCTTGCATCATGCACGTTAAAAACTCGGCACTGATGCTAGGTAATGGCTCGTAGGTTGGAATGATGTAAGAAATCCCAACAAACCGTGCCAGAAAATATAGAGGTTCGCAAGCTAACCACAACGTACGCAGTACGAGAAACAATACATTACGAAAGCCCCGTATTCCGCAAGCTTCATGCGGGCTACCTGCTACATGGCTAACGGGTTAGTTTATTTCTGAGAGTAAATGACCTTCTGGTGCAACGTCATACCTGTAAATGCTTTTCCGTTAAACCAGTTTGCGCCAATAAAATCCCTATACTGGATTCGCACTGGTTCATTTTTATCGATTGCTACAGGTGTTTCGTTGTTAGTAACATTGTCTTCTTCAATTTCAAGATAACGTTCACCAGTGGATCGCTCTTCATACCAAGCTAATTTTGTTTGGCATTGTAAGCCATGACCTAACTCATGAATCAAACCCAAAGCAGGAGACTGAATCCCCTTTGGTTTTATTTTGAAAAGTTTTATTGGGTTCCAATAAGCATCAAACTTTGTTGAGGCAACCTGATGTTGGAAAGTAGAATCCGTCGTTGGATCTACATGCAATACTGTTCTTTGAGTCAAATTATCTTCTAATGCGTCAAAAATCTCTTTACCACGTTGCGACTGGTAAATATATCTCTTTGCTGTCATGTAGGCTTGAAATAAATCGTTCACTTCAAGCCCCTCGCCTGGATAAAATTTCACTTCTAGCATTTTCAACTCCTTTTTTTTTGTATAACTTCAAAATTAACGGGGTAGATTCCATTAATTCGCAATAATAAAGCCTTATAGGCTACTTTTTAAATTTCAAACGCTATTTTTCACTCAAAACTCATAAACAAACTCCCCATCAGCGACGCTGACATGAACACGTTCAATGGGTTTACCTTCCATCATGCGTGTTAAAAACTCGGCACTGATGCTGGGTAATAAGGTGTTAGTTAAAATGGTATCAATCATCCGCCCGCCGCTTTCTAATTCTGTACAGCGACTGGCAATCAATTTGATAACTTCATCATCATAAGTGAACGGTACTTTATGACTTTCCATAACGCGTTTTTTGATGCGTCCCAATTGTAAGCGGGTGATGGCGCGGATCATTTCATCGCTGAGCGGATAATACGGAATGACGACCAAGCGACCTAATAGGGCGGGCGGGAATATTTTTAATAAGGGTTCGCGTAGGGCTTTGGCGATACCTTCGGGTTCGGGCATTAAATCGGGGTCTTTGCAGAGGTTACTTATCATCTCTGTACCCGCGTTGGTAGTCAGTAAAATCAGGGTGTTTTTAAAATCAATGACCCGTCCTTCGCCATCTTCCATCCAGCCTTTATCAAACACTTGAAAGAAAATTTCATGCACATCAGGATGGGCTTTTTCGACTTCGTCCAATAACACCACTGAATACGGTCTGCGTCTGACCGCTTCGGTCAATACGCCGCCTTCGCCATAACCGACATAACCGGGAGGCGCGCCTTTTAATGTGGATACGGTATGGGCTTCTTGGTATTCGCTCATGTTGATGGTGATGACGTTTTGTTCACCGCCGTACAGGGTTTCTGCGAGTGCCAACGCGGTTTCAGTTTTACCGACACCTGACGTACCTGCCAGCATGAATACGCCAATTGGTTTATTGGGATTATCCAAGCCTGCGCGTGAAGTTTGGATGCGTTTGGCAATCATATCCAGCGCGTGACGCTGCCCGATAATGCGTTGTTCGATGTTATCGGCTAGATTAATGATGGTTTCAATTTCATTCTTCACCATACGACCGACAGGAATACCCGTCCAATCACCGACGACTGACGCAACGGCTTGAGCATCGACACTGGGCAGAATTAATGGTGATTCGCCTTGTAATTCATCTAATTTAGCTTGTAGGGCTTTCAGGTCTTCCAATAATTGTTCACGCGACAGCGGATCAGCGGTTGCTTCGCTGGTTGCGACTGCGGCATCGGCGGCTTTTTCTAAATCGCTGGCTGTGCCTTCGACTTTACCCGTTAAAGCACGGAGTTGTGAGCGTATGTCGAGGATATTTTTCACCAGTTCACGTTCGGCATTCCAGCGTTGTTCCAAGCCTATCAAGCGTTCTTTTTCGCTGGCGAGTTTTTCGGCGGCGTTGGTTTCGCGGTCTTTAATATCAATACCCACCGCGTTTTCGCGGGCGATAATTTCCAGTTCTGTGGTCAGCGCGTTAATGCGTTTGCGGCAATCATCGACTTCCGCAGGCACGGCGTGTTGACTGATGGCAACACGAGCCGAAGCAGTATCTAATAAACTCACTGATTTATCGGGCAGTTGCCGTGCGGGAATATAACGGTGCGATAATCTAACCGCGGCTTCTAGGGCTTCATCAAGAATTTGTACTTGATGGTGTTTTTCCATCACCGACGCGACACCGCGCATCATCAATATGGCTTTTTCTTCGCTAGGTTCATCAATCTGCACGACTTGAAAGCGGCGTGTTAAAGCGGGGTCTTTTTCAATATGTTTTTTGTATTCGGCAAAAGTGGTCGCGGCAACGGTGCGTAATGTGCCACGCGCTAATGCGGGTTTTAATAAGTTTGCCGCATCGCCTGTACCTGCCGCGCCACCTGCGCCAACTAGGGTATGGGCTTCGTCGATGAATAAAATAATCGGTTTTTCGGAAGATTGGACTTCTTCAATCACTTGGCGCAGACGGTTTTCAAATTCGCCTTTCATGCTCGCGCCTGCTTGTAATAAGCCAACATCAAGGGTGCGTAAACTGACATCACGCAACGATGGCGGCACATCACCAGCGACAATCTTTTGCGCAAAACCTTCAACGACGGCGGTTTTACCAACACCTGCTTCACCCGTTAGAATCGGATTGTTTTGTCGGCGGCGCATTAAAATATCAATGACTTGGCGAATTTCTTCATCACGTCCGACAATCGGATCCATTTTGCCAGACCGTGCTTGTTCGGTTAAATCGACGGTAAATTGTTTCAGGGCTTCTTGTTTGCCCATTTGTGCAGGTGACATTGCGCCGCTGGCTTCACCGGGAACTGCACCGCCGCCGACTTGAAAACCGTCACTGGCGTGTAAACCGTGTTCAGGTGAACCGCTGAGTATTTCATCAAAGCGTTCGGTGAGGGTGTCGGCTTTGATTTTTTCAAATTCTTTGGAAATGCTGGTCAGGGCGTGGCTTAAGCCTTTAGTTTTTAAAATACCGACGATTAAGTGACCTGAACGCACCTGTGATTCGCCAAACATTAAAGTACCAAATACCCAGCCGCGTTCCACGGCATCTTCAATATGCGAGGATAAATCAGAGATAGAGCTAGAGCCGCGTGGTAAACGGTCTAAGGCATCGGTAAAATCTTTGGCTAAGCGTGAGGGGTCGAGATTGAATTGGCGGATGATTTTGTGTAAGTCAGAATCTTGTAATTGCAGAATCTGGTGCAGCCAATGCACCAGTTCGACATAGGGATTGCCGCGCATTTTGCAAAATACGGTGGCACCTTCGATACCTTTGTAACAGACGGTGTTTAGTTTGCCAAACAAGGCAACTCGGCTGATTTCGGTCATTTTTCATCCTCAGGTTATGAGTTATATTGATAGATAGTCGGTTTCCACGGTACGCACAGCGCACCCTGCACATTTACAGTTTTCCCCAAAACGGGTTCAGTCTAAGATCATCAGCATCTTTATCACTGCTACGCTCACCCATCCACGATGTCCAGCCCAAACGAGTACCCTCGCCTAACTGCGCACTAGGTACTTGGTCTTTTTTTAACACCAGATTGACATCCCAACTCAATTCGTCGCCGATATAATTACGGATAATGGCAATCAACTGGTCTATCCTGTGTCCATCAGGTAATAAACTTAGATACTCATTTAAGTTCAGCGGTCCGAAATGAATCCTGAATTTATGCTGACAACCCCATACGCTTGAACCCAGTATCGCTGAACAGCCTAATTCTCCCGTTCTTGGTGTCTCGCCCAGACGGGTTAAGTCTGAATGTTGAATATCCAGCCATTCGCCGACAAACTGCTCAATGCTGACGCTCAAATGGAAATAGTCCGCCAATAATGCTCTTAAGCTTTCTGCCGGTTTATTCTGACCTGCTAAAAAACCCGTGTAATAAAACTTGGCAAGATCAGGCATCGAATCGCGTTCGCGCAATGAGTCTGCACCAAAACCTGCGAGTGAGCCGAGATAAGTGGCGAAGCGATCGTTTTCAGGTCGGTCAAAACTGACGGTAGGTTCGGAATTTGCCCACGCCCGATAGAATAAGCAAATCATCCGATGATGAAACATATCGGCAAAACCAGACAAGGTGTGGTCGCGATGATAATGAATGCGTTCGCGGATATATTCGGTCAAATGGGTCGGCATCGGGCCATTAGTGCCAAACAACCCAAAAAAACGTTGTGTAAGCAGTGGAGTCAAGCCTGCTTTACGGCGGGTAAAAGCACTTAAGGTAGAGGTTTCAAAGGTTAGTAACACTTCCTGCCCCAAGCGTATCGGCGGCTCTAAGCTTGGGCGTTGTGATTGCCCAAACCTAGCTCTATCCTTATAAGCGCACTCTAACAGACGCATCACTTGAAAAAAGCCGTAACGATGCGGCTCTTTTTGCAGTGCTGCTTCTAAGCGAGATGCCGCTGTCCGAGTCTCGTCGGCCATCGCATTATTTCTCCACGGTCACTGGTTTTTAGTACGGTTTCGGTAAATGAATTGATAGA
>Ga0066408_1000077_pt1 | contig 24082 bp, 22 predicted proteins | sample LakWasMet10_HOW4_2_FD_59495 | JGI IMG/M metagenome (GOLD analysis project Ga0066408, IMG submission 59495) | Freshwater sediment methanotrophic microbial communities from Lake Washington under simulated oxygen tension - Sediment Metagenome 10_HOW4 | ecosystem: Environmental > Aquatic >... | reverse complement strand
AAGTTTCAGGATCGATATCAACGAAAACAGGATGCGCGCCCAAATAGCGGATAACTTCTGCAGTTGCTGTAAAAGTGTACGGAGTCGTAATGACTTCGTCTCCTTCCCTGATGCCTACGGCTTCAAGAGCAAGGTGAAGTCCTGCTGTCGCAGAGTTTACTGATATTGCTTCAAGATTGCCGCCAAGATAGGTAATAAAATCGGCTTCGAATTGTTTTGTTTTTGGGCCTGTCGTCACCCAGCCCGAACGAAGGGCCGAAACGACTTCTGAAATTTCCTCTTCCCCAATGTCGGGAAGTGCGAATGGGAGAAACTGAGTCATAAATTTGTCCAATTTTTTAAATTAATTAGCGCTTATTATTCTCCTTTTTTTCAAATTTTTAAAGAAATTTAAATGAACTCCGCCTGGCGTTACAGCTTTAAAAAAGACCTGTGAGGAATTTTTTTGCAAGAATTGGATAAGAATGGTTATCTTCAACAAATTTACGCCCCATTTTACCCATTTGAATTCGTTTCTCTTCCGGCAACGCCATCATCTCAATTATTGCATTTGCAATAGCAGTAGTATCCTCCGCGGGGACAGAAATACCTGCACCTGCTTCAGCAACCCAATCGTTGGCTGCTGTCACAGAATGGATAATTGGCTTTGCGGACATCATGTAGTCAAGCAATTTGTTAGGATTTGTTCCGTACATGTATATCGATTTTTTTTGCCAACCAATGTAAAGAGCATCCATTTCTTTTAAAAACTCTGGGATCTGGTTTTTGCCAATCGCACCCAGGAATTGAATGTTTTTCACTTTTAGAATTTCTGCGCGTTTTTTCAACTCACTCTCATGAGGACCATGTCCAACGATAAATACAAAAACTTTTTTTTCTCGAATTTGCCCTATAGAATCAATGAAAAAATCAAGAGCGTTCGCAATTCCAATGGATCCCGCATAGCCTAACAAAAAATAACCTTCAGATTTTTTACTTCTGATAATATTTAACTTTTCATTGTCTAACGGCTTTGAATCGTCCCACTCTTGAATTCTGACTCCGTTTGGAATTGCTACAAATCGATCTTTAGTTAAGCCGTGCTGATTCATATACTTCCATGCACCTGGCAACATACTGACAACTCTATCGCAAAAGCGATAAGAAAAATCTTCAGCAATTTGAAATAATATAATCAATGGATGATATGATTTAAATCCGCCAAGCTCTTTCAACGTTAAAGGCCACAGATCATGAACCTCATGAATGACCTTCGCTCTATAAATCTTTGCAATGAAGAAAGCAGGAATAACATCAAGTGGATAAGTTGAAGACGCAATCACAACATCCGGTTTAAAATCGCGGGTCAGTTTTTTGAATTTAAATAAGATTTTAAAAACAAAAACGAGAATATTAACAAATCTTTTAACACCATTTACTTTATAATGAGGAGTCTTGACCCATTGATACTCGATCTTGTCATCTAGCTTTTGTATATGAAAATCATCCTCAAAAAATATCTCTTTATGTCTTAGGTGAGAGATAGTCGAAGCAACAACTCTAGTCTTATGGCCCTGTGATTGCCACTCTTGAGCTAAAAGCCAAGGTCTGAATTCCATTCCTAACTCAAAAGAGCCAGCATAATGATTGATATACAAAATATTCAAATAACGCCCATGGCCAACATTGATCTACTTAAAATAAAGTAGTGTCTATTTAGTTACAGATAAAATATATTAATATTTTTAGCACATTACTAAAAAATGTAACATGATGATATAACAATTTATCATCAAAGCAGCTATTTATATAATAAATGAATAAAGACAATTTAAACTTCTCCGATCTTATGAATTATAAATTCTCTGAAGTCATTATTAAAATATTGGTTTTTCTGTTCTTAGCTTTTCAATTTCTTCTTCACCCTTTAGTTCTGTGTTCACAATACAAGCAATGGATTGATCGATTTGATGCCATCTTATTAGCTTTAGTTTCCATTGCTATTATCTTCGTAGTTAAAAATAAGAAAAAAATATTTTTTAATCCTTTAACTTTTCTTTCTGTAGCACTTTCTTTATCTGCCTTTATATCTAATTACTATTCAGGCCGTTCTTTTAATTTCGGATTTCTACATCCAATCATATTATATGCGTCAGCACCTTTTTTTAGTAATCAAAATAGAACAAAATATTCATATTTTTTAAAATGCATTTTCTATTTCTTTGTATCTGCATTGATCATTGCGGTCTTTTTGCAATTAAATCCAAACAACACTTTTTTTGATCTTTCTGAAAACGGTGTTAGCATTTTTGCGTTTTACATAATTGTTTTTTCAGAAATATTATCCCGTGACTTCCAAAATGACTCTTTAACCAGAGATAAATCTTATAGATTAAATTTTTTATTCTTTTTTTTCTTAATTTCTTTCTGGGCAATAGGTAGGGTAAGTATTCTTATTTCAGGCTTTGCCTTACTTTGTTATTCATCTTATTTGGCAAAAAATAAAATTTTCAAACCTATTGCAATTTATGGATTCATCTTATTAATACTTTCTTTTGTACCCATTTATAAAACTGGTCCTCGAGCTTACTTTTCGCAAAACTCTTGCGAAATCGTAAAAAGTCATGAAGGTTATTTTTCAGCCAACTTAGCCACGGGGAAGAAAGCATCTTTCTATGATGTTACATTGTTTAAAACAACTGGGTCTTATACTCCTAGATATACTTATTGGCTTGATTACCTGGAGCATTTAAACTCTCCCAATAGTATTATTTTTGGCAATCACTCAACTTCTCTTAAAAAACTAAAAGAGCAATATCCAAATGGAGAATATAATTTTCACAGTTCAATAATAGCGCTTCATCAAAGATTCGGTTTGGTAGGTTTTTTCATCTATCTGTATCTAATTCTCAGAATAATTTTCAGCTACTTTAAGGAGCAGAGAGCTTGGAAAGCTATTTGCTTTATTTTTTTAATAATTCGATCTATGACTGATAGTTTTCTTTTTGTAGGTCTATGGGATATCGTCATTTGGGTTGCAATCCATGACTCAAATAAAACTTTTAACCAAGAATAGATTTTTCAAACAAGGCCCACATCATTTGAAAAAAAAATACAACTCTTCCCCTAAAATTCTATTGATCACCTCTTATTTTCCTCCAGAGAAGAGTGTCGCCTCAAATCGTACTTACGCTTTTGCTAAATATCTTTCAAGATTAGGATTTGAAATTTATGTTTTAACAGATCAAAAAACAAAGAGTGATAAATACACACAGGAAAAAATATTCCTTTTTAATTCAAATAGCTTCTTTAATATTTTCAAATTTTATCGTGGCGAAAACTTATTCAAGCATTATTTAAAAGCTCTTTACAATACACTTCACGCTAAAATTTTTATCGATACTAAATTTGGTTTTTTCCATAAAGGTTTTCCCGTTGCAAAACGACTTGTGAAAGAACACGATATTCAAATTGTTCTAACTTCATATGCTCCTTATTCATGTTTAAGATTAGGTATTGAAATAAAAAAGCATTTTCCCAATATTGTATGGGTCTCTGATTTAAGAGATGAAATCATCTCTCCTCTAGTCCAATCTAAATTTAAACTTAGACGACTTCAAAAGCTCGAAAAAGAAGTAACCAAATATGCAAATCTTATAACGACTGTTTCAAATCCTATTGCTGAAGACATTAAAGAAAGAGCTAAAACCAATATCAAAATTGCGGAAATCAACAATGGTTTTGATTTTGAGCCCATTAAAGAATTAAAAGAAAAAAGCAAACTTTTTTCAATCGTCTATCTGGGAACTGTTTATGGGGGAGCAAATCCTAAAAATTTTTTTCATGCTCTTGAGCTGATAAAAAAAAGAAGAACTGATTTTTCTTTCGAAGTTAAATTTTATTCAGACATCCAAAACTTTCTGATCCCCGCATTCATAAAAGCGAATGTTCAGACTTTAAATAAAGTTTTATATGAAGACATTCCTTCAATTCTTAAGCAAAGTGACGCTCTTTTGCTTATTCAAGCTAAAAGCCCGAGAAAAGGTGTTTACACTGGAAAGCTATTCGACTATCTCGCTGCCGACCGCCCTATTCTCGCCATCGTCGACACTTCAGATTGTGCAGCCCAATTAATCGCAGAATGTAATGCAGGCTATATTGCCTCAGATGATCAAATTGAAGAAATTGTTTTTATAATCGAGCAAGCATACAACAATTGGCAAAATAATAGTGTTCTTTCTCGTCGTTGGGATATAGTTGAAAAATATTCTAGGTTGAACCAAGTAAAAAAATTAAAACATGAACTGGATTCTATTTTATGAAAATTCTTCTTTTAGGAGATTCTAAATCACCCCACCTGCATAAGTGGGAAAATTCCATTTCTGTGCTGGGAACTGAATTTCTAACAGTAGATATTGAGCTTTTTAAATCTAAAGGTTCATCGCTGTTAAAATTTATTCGTCTTTTTGCCTTGTATGTCAAAGCATCCTTTTATTTTCTGATCTATCGTCCAGATATTGTACATGCCCATTACGCAACTTCATACGGTTTAATTGCTGCTTGTTTGCCTACTCGCAAAGTTATTGTTTCAGCATGGGGATCAGACATCTTATTCTGGAGAACCAGTGGGAAGCTTTATTATGAAATCCTTCGTTTTGTTTTAAATAGAGCTGTTTATGTTTTTGCTGACTCTCAAGATTTAATTAAGAATTGCCAAGAAATCATTCCCTCTACTCAGAAATACAAACTGGTTAATTGGGGAATCAATCTCGACCAAATTCCTGTCTCAACTCAAGGCTATTCAGAAATAAGATTAATCAGTACGAGAAATTTTGAAGCAATTTACAATATTGCAATTATTCTTGATGCTTTTGAAATTGCCTCTGAAGCTTCTTCGAAAAAATTAACACTCGACGTTTACGGCAAAGGCTCTCTTCAAGCTGAGGTAGAAGCAAAGATTAAACAATCAAAGTTCCGCAACAATATTCAATTAAAGGGTTTTAAACCCTTAACCGAAGTTTATCTGTCCTTGAGTCAATCAACTTGCATGATTTCAATTCCCTCAAGCGATGGAACTGCTTCATCTTTGTTGGAAGCAATGGCCGCAGGTCTTTATATTATATGCTCAGAACTTCCTTCGAATAGAGAATGGGTTCTGCCTGAAACTGGAACTTTTTTAAAAGATATTTCTCCTGCAAACCTTGCTTCTGTTATATTAAAGTTAAATGAGTTTAATCAAAAAGATTTAGAAATAATTGCACAGAAAAATCGTGCCATTATCCAAGAAAGAGCTAACCCTAAAACTGAATTCAAGAAAGTTCTACATTGCTATGAACAGACAATATCTTTTTCAGAATCAGTGTAATTTTTAATTAATTTGAAAACATTTTTGAAGTTCTTTTTTCTCTTCTTCAGATGAAGGGCCTTCGCGATATTCTTTTTGCATTGGATTTTCTTGAACTCCAAAGACAACTGAATCAAGATGTCCAAACATGCCAGGCCCCATATCTTCATCAATGACAATACTTGGAATTTTTAAAAGTGAGGCTTCAAACGCTACTGTTGAGTTATAAGTAATATGCAAGTTTGAAATTTTTAAAACTACCGGAAGAGGTGAAGTTGTCGCCAAGTCAAAATCATAATCTTTTTCTGAAAGGATCTCTTTTATCTTTGTTTCAAGCGACGGTCTTCCTTCATTAATTGAAGGATGCAACCTAATTAAGAAAAAATATTTTTTAGATATTTTTTTAAGTTGCTCAAGAATTTGAGGAAGCAAAAAATACATTGGCTGTAATGAAACGATACAGATGGGTTTTCCATTGGCCATTTTTTTTATCTTCTCTTCAATCAAATCTGACTGAAAAATTTCAATCTTATTTTGTTGAATCAGATTATAGAAAGCATTTCCAACGACATAACAAGTTCTTTTACTTTTAAACTTCCAATTATCGATATTTTCTTTATCTTCTTTTGACCAAACCCAAAAGATATCTGGGAAAATTGATTTACCTTTGCCATCTGGCTTATTCCATCTTCCATAAGCAATATGATAATAACTTTGGACTCCATGTTGATAATCGACTGTCAAGATTCCACATTTTTTCGCCGCCAAAATCATGGCCACATTTTCAATTCCATACCAGCAAGATTGAATTAAATATTTAGGTTTTATTTTCTTAAAAATAAAACTAAAAACTTTACCCGTTGATGAGAGATAGTTGGCAAGATGAATGATGTTGGATGTTTCTAGTGATTTATAGCTAAGATTATTTTGAGCGCAATACTTTTTTAAATCTTCCAGGATTAAAGCTGTTTTCTCATCAAGTTTAGTTACGTTCTTTGAACAAATACGGACAAACATAGAAAAAATTGGCACAAAAGAAAGATAAAAAGTTTTAGAAAAACGAGGTGTAATGAATTTATTAAAAGGAGTTTGCTCTATTACAAATGTTTTTAGACCAGTCTTTTCCAATTCAATTCTCAGTGGCTCAACCGTATTATCGAGAAAAGTTCCATTATTTAATTTTGTTTTTCTAGTTACAGAGGAAAATGCAAGAACCACATCACCTGACATGCTAAAATCATTCTTAGAAAAATCTTTAAAAATAGAACTACCTAATGACTTAATAATCGCAACTATTTTTTTTAGTCTTTCCTTGCTTGATGTACCGCCAGAAGATTTATTATTAAATAGCACATCAATATTCTCTGTGTTGATGGCCATTTTTAAAATCGGCCAAAAGTAAATGTCATCAATCTCTAAATCTTCTACAGGATAATTCAGCTCCATCGTTTCAATTTTTTTTTGGATTTCTGTCTCTAGCATGTGTTTACAACTCCTAAAAAATTGAACTTATCTGAAATTAAAAATTTCATTGAATTTAAACCAAGGCATTTCATACGACTTAACAGAAAGAATCCAAGTTAAGAAAAATGTTATGACAAATGATATAGCTGTTCCTTGAGCGGCACCAAGAGCGCCATTATGTTTAATAAGAGTATAGCTAATCCCAATATTACAAATACCTGAGAAAAAAGTAGCCCATGCGAGATATTTCGTTTTATGCGCATAAAAAATATAATTCGTAACCATAAAATACATGCCATTAAAAGCCCCACCTATGGCCAGCCAAACAATAAAACGAATCGCTTCTAAGAATCTTGGACCTAAGAAGAAGCTTAATAACCAAGGTGCAAATAAACTAAAGCAGATTGAAAAAACTAAAATGGCTGCAAAATAAATATATGTTCCTCTAATAATTTTCACTTTCTCTCGAGGATCATTTTCCTTCAATTTACCAAACAACCAAGGCGAGTAAGCTTTATTAAAAGATTCCGCCAGGATATTTATGATTAAACCAAGCTGAGCACCAACAGAATATAATCCAGTCTCTTTAAGACCTGCCATATTAGTTAGCAGTATTCTATCTGTCATTACGATAATTAAACCACCAAGAGAATGTGGAATGAGAGGCACACCAAAATTTAATGCTTTTTGCACATAATCTTTATTAAACTTAAACTTTAGCATGTTATCTTTCCAAAGCGATAACAAACTATAAATAGTCGCAATACACTGGATAGATATCATTCCCCAAATGCGGCCCTGCCAATTAAGATTCAAATTTTTAATCAATAAAATTGTCACAACTAACGTCGAACTGGTAATCGATATTTGCAGCACACCGAAGGAAATTGGTTTTTTCTCTAATTGCCATATCGTTAATCGCAATAAAATTATAAATTGAAAAAAAGAAGTTAAAATAACAGACCACAACCATTCTATTGGAAAACTACTTAATCGACTAATCAATCCAGAAAAAGGAAAAGCAATAAAAGAAATGGCAAAAGTACTAATTATTAAAAGTGTTACACAGTTTCCGATATATTCTGAAAACCGGATTGTTTCTTGTTCAAAATAATATCTTGCCAATGACCCGTGCACACTCATTCCGATAAAGGCAGCACCAATCGAAGAAAGAACACTAAACATTGCCGTATAACCATAATCCTCAGGAGATAATAGTCTAGTCATAATCGGCATTAATAAAAATGGAATAGCACTATTGAGAACGCTTGATAGCGTGTAGATAGAAGCAGACGTGAAAAGTTTTTTTTCACTCTTAAGAACAGTTATTAATTTATTAATCATTACAGAGCACCTGAACTCTTTAGAAGTGCTTCGGTAATATGAAAATCCAAAAGAGTATCGATATCTACTGATCTTTCTTCTGGCATTTCGAAACCAAGTGTCTCTTTTGTTAAAAAAGAATTATTCTTTAAAAGCCATTTTTTTTCAGCAATATAAACTGCACCATTGGGAATAAATATCTTAGGTAAATCTTGTCGTCTTGTAAAATTAGGAGAATCCATTACTGCATTTAATTGTTTGTCTTCTTTCATTGTATACATCCAATATGGATTTTCTCTCACTTCCACTACAGAAACGCATGAAGAAGCTTTTTGTTTTTCAAACAACTCCAAAGATGAATCGATATCATCAGTGTTTCTCAGGGGAGATGTAACTTGTAGTAGAAGAACAAGATCATAACCTGGAATTGTTTTTATTGCATGAAGAACTGGTGATATACCTGGAGTATCGTCTTGAGCGAGCTCTTTTGGTCTGACAAAAGGAACTTCACATCCCCATTGCTTAGCCACTTCAATAATTCCTGCATCATCAGAAGAAAGAATTAAACGATCTATATATTTTGATTTTTGTGCGGCTTCTATTGTCCATGCAATAAGTGGTTTTCCTCCTAGAAGTTTAATATTCTTTCCAGGAACTCCTTTAGAACCACCTCGTGCAGGAATGATAGCTAAAATTTTTTTACCGTTGATCATATGAAGACCTTATAAAAATCACAGTTAGTTTAAAAGAAACTGCTTAAGAATTTTTATTCCAACTTCTCCACTTTTTTCTGGGTGAAATTGGCAACCAACAATGTTTCCCTTTCCCACTAATGCTGTCACTTTGTTCCCACCATAAAAACAAACAGCCTTAACGTCTTCTTCATTAATTGGATTGGCCATAAATGAATGTACAAAATAAGCAGACTCTCCTGGCAGAACTGTAGCAAGGATCTTCTCATTCCATTGAGTTGAATTTTCATTGGGACCAAAAAGTCCGTTCCACCCAATATGAGGTATTTTTAATGATTCTCCATTTAGAGTTTTATCAGGAATTTGAATTACTTTTCCTGGAATAAGACTTAATCCCCTGGTCGCTCCAAATTCTTCACTTGAATCAAACAGAAGTTGCATTCCAAGACAAATCCCAATAAGATTTTTTCCGGACGAAGCGTATTGCTTGATAACTTTATCTAGTCCTCTATTTTCAAGCTCCTTCATCCCGTTACCGAAAGCTCCAACTCCGGGAAGAACGACTCTTGTAGATGATAAAATAATTTCAGGATTGTCTGTTATTGTTACCTTGGCTCCACAGTGCTCTAAAGCTCGACTGACGCTTAAAAGGTTTCCAATTCCATAATCAATAATTGTAGCTTCAGGAATCATCATAGCTCTCTCACATCAATACCTGCCCTCTTAGCGACTTTGCGAATTTCTTGAAGAGAAAACTTGTTGTAATGAAGAATATGGGCCATTGCAATTGCATCGGCTTCTCCTACTTTTACAGCGGATACCAAGTCTTCCGGTTTCCCCATTCCCCCACTGGCAATAACTGGAACAGAAATTTCAGAAGTAATTGCTTTAATGAGATCAACATCAAAACCTTTTTGCGTACCTTCTTGATCTACAGAAGTAAGTAAAATTTCTCCTGCTCCTAAGGCCACACCTTTCTTAACCCACTCAACAACGTCTAGTCCTGTCTTCTCACGACCGTTGTCTGTATAAGCTTCCCAACGACCTGGAGCAATTTGCTTAGCCTCAATGGAAAGAACCATACATTGACTACCAAATTTTTTTGCAACCTCTGTGATGAGATTAGGATTTGCAACTGCTGCCGTATTAATCGCAACTTTGTCAGCTCCACAACGCAACAAATGAGTTGCATCTTCAACTGAGCGGATTCCCCCTCCAACAGTCAAAGGAACAAAAACATTTTGGGCCACGTTTTTAACCATTTCGCCCAAGCTGTTTCTTCCATATAAACTAGCTACACAGTCCATATAAATGAGCTCGTCTATACCTTCGTTGTAGTAGCGTAAAGAATATTCACTTGGGGAACCAATAACTCTTAGCCCTTCAAGGTGAATTCCTTTAATAAGATTTGGTCCTTTAATATCTAAGCGACCAATTAAGCGAATTTTTCTCATGAATTATTCTTTCCAAATGGCATGCTTTAATTGCCACTCTCCATTTACTTTCTCCCAAAGGTGATCAGAGCGCCAGCTGTCTACAACTTCATTAAATTCTTCTTCTGTAATAGAACAGTAGTCCAAAAATTCTTGGAAATGTTTTTTAGGGAACTCTCCGTCATATCTCTTAATAAGAGCGATCCCTTCTTCTCTTGTAATTTTTCCATCTCTAATTTCATGAGCAGCATCAGATGTCGTTCTACCAATACCGAATTTAATGAAACCAAGATAATAGTGGTAACCATCAATTCTATCATCTAAACTCGCATACTTTGAATACGTTCCTTCACTACGCTCTGTATTTGGAGTGAAACCTGTATGCTCAGTACAGTAGTAAAAATTCTCTTGAGGATCCCAAAATTTGTAATAACCAAAAAAGTGAATTTGTGTATTGTTGGCCACAATATCTTTATAAGCAGGGGCCATAAATGGTTTTAGATCTGCTTCAGAAATACCGTGTTCAGCCCAAAAACTTGGTGGAAAACCAGAAAAATAATGTTTATCGTGATCTTGAATATCTCTATCTGGGCGGAATGCATTTTTCATATCGCCACCATATTCAACTTCGCCATTTTCACCATACATGATTAATGAAACGTTGTATTTGATTGCCATATGAAGTGGAAAATTAGTTTGCCCATAAATGAAAGGCTGGAACGGATCTCCTAGGTGTTTGAAAGCAAGGTGAGTTAACTGACGTGTTACTTTTCCGTTTGGAGTTCCAAGAATATTATCGAAACCAGATTGTATAAATGCATCTAAGTTTCTACGTCCTATTTCTGTTGCTTTGAGCGGTGCCCAAGTTACAGTTAAAGGATTCATCCCATATTTATATTTCAATTGGTGAGCAACAAAACTTCCATCTTTTCCACCACTACATGGAACGATTACATCGTATTCACCGTTATTTTTTCTGTATTTGTTACAAAGAGCTATTAACTCTTCTTCTCTTTGTTTCCAATCAATTTTAGTCTGTTTATATTCCGCAAAATTACAAGCAGAACATACGCCATTTTCATCAAAAGTAATACGTGGGCGTTGATTTGAAATTGTACATTTTTTACAGTACTTCACTTCAAGCGGTAATTTATATTGTCCAATAACATCTCTTTTCTTCATTCTCTGATTCCTTTATTTCATTTTCACTAGCTATTTTTTTCACGGGCTTTTTCTAAATCACTTGCACGTCCTACGTCCAACCATGGTTCGTGCATCGGATACACAATAGTGCGTCCTTCATTTTCTCTTATTCTATTAAAAAGTGTTGGCATGTCACAGATTTCATCTTGCTTTAAAAAATTGATCACATTGGGCTCTAAAACATAGATGCCAGCATTTATATGACTGCGAGAAATTGGTTTTTCTTCAAAACCAATAATATCTAAACCTTTCGTTTTAACTACACCAAATGGATGCTGCCATTCATGTAAACGTACGGCCATTGTTGCGGCTGCCTTATTTCTCAAATGAAAGTCAAGTAATTCATCGTAGTGAATATCTGTTAAAACATCCCCGTTAGAAACAATGAAGGGTTCCGTCGGGAAAGATTCTAATAAGCTTATTCCTCCGGCTGTTCCCAATGGCATCCCCTCGTGCAAATATTTTATATTCACCTGCCATTTGCTACCGTCACCAAAATAATCTTCAATCATATGTGCTAAATAATGAACCGCAAATATAAAATTATGAATCCCTGCTGCTTTCGCTCTTTCTAAAATATGCTCAAGCATAGGCTTGTCATTAACCAACAACATTGGCTTTGGACAATTTTCAGTATGCGGCCTTAAGCGCACACCTTTTCCCCCGGCCATAATGATCATGAGATTCGAGCGCTGCTTTGGAAGCATTAATTCATCATACAAATGCAGACCAACAATTTTTCTGTTCTCATCGACAACAGGGAGTTGATGGATTTTATTTGCTTGCATGATTTGAATAACTGTTTCTCTGCCTAATTGTGGAGGCACTACCAAAGGTGTCTTGAATGCAATTTCATCAATATTGCTATTAAGATCAAGACCTCTTAGTAATCCTCTGCGAATATCTCCGTCTGTTAACGTTCCAATTAAGATATTGTCTTCATTGGCAACAAGAACAATTTGAAAACCAGTTTCGTCCAAGTTACGAATTGCTTCTTGAACTTTAGCTGTTGACGATAATAAGCTCTTTCTCCACTGAGACGCGATTTCATCTTTCAAAGTATTTTTTTCAACCGTCATTTATTTTTCCTTAGCTGGTACACCAAAGACTCTCGAGTTTTCTGGAATATCATTCACAACCACAGCACCAGCAGCGACAAGACAATTTCGTCCAATCTTAATCCCTTGAATAACAACTGCGCCAGTTCCGATATGAGAGTTGTCACCAATCGAAACCCCCCCTGAAAGTACTACTCCTGGTGAAAGATGAACGTGATCTCCAATTTCACAGTCGTGATCTATGATTACTCCTGTATTTACAATACAGTTCTCACCTATCTTGGCACCAACTTGTATAATCGCTCCGGCCATAACCTGAGCTCCCTCCGCAACTTTTGCATTAGAAGAAATTGTCGCTGAAGGATGTATCACTTTAGCAAAATAAAAACCTGCACTCTTAAAGCGCAGGTATAAATCTTTGCGAAAATTATTCACATTTGTTGTGCCTAGAGCATTTATCAATAATACCTTTTTTGAATCAGATTTAAACACTTCTTCATCGTTGCCAAGAATGTCATAACCTAAAACCTGACTTCCTTTTTTAGATAAATCAGAGTCAGTTAATCCCAAAACGGAATACTTATCTTTTTCCAGCGCATCAATCAATGCTTTTGCATGTCCACCAGAGCCTAAAACAATGACTTTTTCTTTCACAAATTTACTCTCTGGTCTTTTTCATAATTTTTATCAGCGACGGTTCCTAACAAGTCCCAATAATAAATTGGATTAATTCCATCACCAGGTCTTTTTGTTGTTAAATTTTCCTTAGTAAAGCGTTCTCCTTTTTGGATATTTTTTGCCGCAACCAGGCTTTTCCTAGCAATCGAAATATTTTTTATCTCAGAAGGCGCCGGTTGTTTCACCGAAGACCCCAATGATAATTCGACTTCTCGAATCGCGCATACCATCTGCTTTAACTCTTCCGGCTCCAATGAAGCCTTATGATCTGGTCCTGGAAGAGTTTTATCCAAGGTAAAATGCTTTTCAATGACCATCGCTCCAAGCGCAACTGCTGCAATCGGAACAACAATTCCTTTCGTGTGATCCGAATAACCAATTCTTAAATCGAAATTTTTTTTCAACGTATTCATTGAATGTAAGTTAACGTCTTGAAGAGGAGCAGGATATTCTGTTGTACAATGAAGTAGAGTCACATTTTCTTTTAATTTTTTTTGACCTTCACTCGATTTAAAAGCAGTTTTAAAGAGTTCGCGAGAAGGTTCGCCTTGAGAAGTTAATCCAAAAGCCAGAACGCCTAATGCTTCTTTAATGTCTTCGAGTGTGCACATACCAGTAGAAAGAATTAATTGCTTATTTGTTCTAGCGGCTTCTAGTAGCAAAGGCGCATTCGTAATATCCCCCGAAGGAAGCTTTATTGTCGAAAGCTTAAATGTATTTGAAAGTAGATCTAAACTTTCTAAATCAAAAGGAGTAGAAAGAAATTCAATTTTTCTGGAATTGGCATATTCAATTAAGACCCTATGATCAGCATCACTCAATTCCAATTTTTTGATCATATCAAATTGAGATTCAGAAGGATCGGTGTTCTCCTTCTGATAAGCTGCTTTTTGAGTATTTTTACTTACCAACTTCTCTGCTTTGAAAGTTTGAAATTTTACAGCATCAGCACCAGCGTCCGCTGCAGCATCAACTAATTTTTTTGCAAGTTCAATTGATCCGTTATGATTTACACCTGCTTCGGCAATAATAAACACATGATTCATTTTACTTCCTCAATTCGAAAAATGGTTTTCTTAGCAAAGCTTTAAAATCATCAATCTCTTTCAGATGATTTTTAATCTTCACTGACGTATGTCCATCACCATAAGGATTAGTTGTGTGAGAACAATCTTTTTCAAAAGCTTGTTTAATTGTTTTTTCAATCTCATTGGCCCTAGGAGGACTATTTAAAATTGATTGTGATTGCAATCTTCCCTTTTGCCTATCTCCAATATTGACCGTCGGTTTTTTAAAACTTGGAGCTTCCATCAGACCACTTGATGAATTTCCCACAACAGCATCTATTTGAGCCATTGTACTTAAATAGCGAAGCTGTCCAAGTGAAGTGAATGCACGTGCCTGTACATTTTTTTCGACATATTCATCAATCAACTTAATGATGCTTTTTCCGTCATTATCGGCATTAGGCTTGGTAATAATAATACCTACATTATTTCCCAGCGAATCCAATGCTTTTAATAATTCCACGAACTGATCTTTAGCTGATTCAGAATCAAGAGTGACTGGATGAAAAGTGACTAGAATATTTTTTTCTTTGAATTTGAAATCTAACGACTCTTCTAATTCTTTTCGAGTCATGAGCTTTGCCGTTCTTATATAATCAAGCCCTGGGTTTCCAACCTTAAATATATGTTCAGGATTTTCCCCCATTTGTAAAACACGATTGGCAGAATCTTGGTTTGATACAAAATGTAAATGTGACATTTTTGTAATTGCATGCCGAATGGATTCATCAAAGGCTCCCTCTGTAACATCTCCACCACAAAGATGAGCTACTGGAATTTTTGCAATTAAAGCTGCTTGAACTGCGGAAAGAATTTCGAAGCGATCTCCAAGTACGATTATGATATCTGGCTTTAAAACCTCAAAGGCATCTGCAAAGCCAATCACTCCTAGCCCCATTGATTTTGTAATTCCAACAGCAGTATCACTTGAAAGATCAATATCAATTTTAAAATCAATTTGAAAACCATCGGCCTCAATTTGCTTGTAAGTCAGACCAAAATCAGAAGAAAGATGCATTCCCGTTGCTGTGATTTGCAATTGGAAATCAGAATCATTTTGAATTTCTTTGATTAGAGAATAAAGTAATCCATACTCAGCACGACTTCCAGTTACAAAACAAATTTTTCGTTTTGTTTTCATGCCTACACTCCCAAAAATGGACTGCTCGGAATATTAATTAAACGATCTCTAATTTCTTTAGCTCCACTCAAGTCTGGCATGTGAGGACAAAATTTATAAATCGCTTGTTCATGCATAAGTTCCCAAACAGGTCTCGTCATAATTCCTTGCTTGTTTGTTGCTTCTAAAATTGCATCTCGAAGAGCTTGGTCAGACTTATTCAACATAAGAACGTTCAACCAATAATTGCTTTTAGACTCCGCAGGCTCTTTAAAAAATTTTAAACCTTCAATTCCGCTGAATGCTTTTTCATATTTATCAGCAAGAGTCCTTTTTTCTTTGATAAAGCGCGGAAGATTTTCCAACTGAGCGCAACCAAGTGCTGCATTAATATTCGGCATACGATAATTAAAACCAATTGAATCGTGAGAAAAAGACCAATGATGAGGTATTTTCGCAGTTGTCGTTAAATGCTTTGCTAATTTTCCGAGTTCTTCATCATTAGTTAAAATAGCTCCACCACCTCCAGTGGTTATAACTTTATTTCCATTGAAGCTGAGTCCAGCTACCTTTCCCCAATGTCCTGTATGTTTTCCTTTATAGAAAGATCCAAGAGATTCCGCTGCATCTTCAACTAATTGAATTTTATATTTTTCGCAAATTGGAATAAGCGCTTCAAGCTCAACCGGATGCCCAAAGGTATGCATTGGCATTATTGCCTTAATACGTCTCCCTGTTTTTTTATTACAGCAAATACCATTTTTGACTTCGGCAATTTCTTTTAAATAACTTTCAAGTTTGTAAGGATCTAATCCCAGTGTTGTAAGTGAGCTGTCTACAAAGTGAGGGATGGCTCCGCAATAACTAACAGCATTTGCCGTTGCTACAAAAGTAAGAGTTGGAACAAGAACTTCATCATCACGTTCCACACCTACAAGTTTTAAACAAACATGCAATGCAGCTGTTCCATTCACGACAGCAACTGCACGTTTCATTCCTGTATACTCTGCGAGTTGCTTCTCGATTTGATCAACAAACTTACCAACCGAGGAAACCCAACCAGTATCAATACATTCTTTGACATACTCCCATTCATTGCCCTGAAAAGTAGGCTCATGTAGGGCCACTCTTTCCAAGCCTACAGGGATGATTGATTTCAATGCCTGGACTACTGATTCAATATTTACTTCAGCCATAATCTTCCTAGATATTGTAAATATCTGATTTGTAATTTTTTAAATTTTCAGCTTTAGTGAACCAGTCAATTGTTTCTTTCAAGCCGCGCTTAAATCCTTCTTTGCCGCCATATTCTGGCTCCCATTTAAGAAGATTTTTTGCTTTTTCATTTGAAGCCCATAATCTTTCAACTTCACTTTTATCAGGACGAAGCCGAGCTTCTTCTGTGACGATTTCAACATCAACGTTCATTAACTCAGCAATCATTCTTACCGTTTCTCCAATAGAAACTTCAAAATTACTTCCAATATTGATAACTTCACCAATTGATTTCTCTGATTCAGCGACAGAAAGAAAACCTTTCACAGTATCAGCAACAAAGTTAAAATCTCTCGTAGGATGAAGCGAACCAAGCTTCAATTGGCGTTTTCCATTTGCGATTTGAGTGATAATTGTTGGGATGATAGCTCTTGCTGATTGGCGAGGTCCATAAGTATTAAACGGACGAATAATTGAAACAGGTGTATTAAACGAAGTAAAAAAAGACATCGCCATTTGATCACCACCTATTTTAGAAGCTGAATAAGGTGACTGACCTTGCAGTGGATGTTCTTCGGTAATGGGAACAAATTTTGCTGTTCCATAAACTTCACTTGTAGAAGTGTGAACTAATTTATTTATACTAAGCTCTCTAGCTGCCTGAGCAATATTTAAAGTGCCTTTTACATTTGTATCAACGTAAGTATCAGGTGAATGATAAGAATATGGAATAGCTATCAAAGCTGCTAAATTAAGGACTGTGTCACATCCTTTCATTGCTGCCTTAACACCATGAGGATCGCGAATATCTCCAGCAAAAACTTCAAATTTCCCTTTAACGTCAGAAGCACAAGTATCGAGCCAGCCCCAAGAATTAAAAGAGTTGTATAATACAAAAGCTTTAACGTCGTATCCCTTACGAACTAATGCTTCTGTTAAATGTGATCCAATAAATCCATCAGCTCCAGTAACTAATATTTTTTTCATCGATTATCCCAAGCTCATCATAGATTGTTTTAAGTTGTAGTGATCACCTGTATGCGGACAAACCCACTCCCCGTTACCTTCCAGCGGAAGCGGAATGCGCTCACCAAAACGACTCATCCAACCAATCTGCTTAGCAGGAACACCTGCCATTAAAGCAAACGACCTAACATTTTTATTAATCACAGCTCCAGCTGCAATAAATGAATACTCACCAATCGTAGTCCCACAAACAATCGTTGCATTTGCTCCAATCGTTGCTCCTTTTTTTACTACAGTATCGCGGTACTCATCTTTTCTAGTCACTGCTGATCTTGGATTGTAGACATTCGTGAAAACCATTGAAGGCCCACAAAAAACATCGTCTTCAAGAAAAACGTTGTCGTATATTGAAACATTATTTTGAACTTTTACGTTGTTTCCAATAACTACATTGTTACCTACGTAAACATTCTGTCCGAATGAACATTTTTCACCGATCTTTGCTTTTGGACTAATGTGAACCCAGTGCCAGATTCGTGTTCCATCACCAATGATAGCACCTTCATCTACGATAGCAGTTTCGTGTTTTGTATAGCTCATTTTTTACATCTCTCTAATTTTCTCAACGACTTCAATCGCCGATCTAGCCGCTTCAACACCATACCCTTGACCATTCAAGATATCGGTATAAACGCGCTTATGAAGTTCCGTGAAACCTTCGCTGAACTCAAACTCTTCTCCATCAATCTTAATCGAACGGAAAGTCGTCTTCCCCGCTTTCACTGCATCAGCTGGCAGGCGAGCTCTATCTATTGTGAGTTCCCAGTTAACAGTCGCTTTCTCAAGCTGAACCATTCCTTTCTCGCGCGTTGCATCCTTGTACTCAACTTTTACTTCATTTGCTTTACCAAAAATCCAAGTCAGCATATCAAAGAAGTGAACACCGATGTTTGTTGAAAGCCCACCAGATTTTTTGATGTCACCTTTCCAAGACTCAAGATACCATTGACCTCTTGAAGTCATATAATTCAATTCAACTTTGTAATTGTTTTTCGACTCTGAATCGATTTTCTTTTTCAAAGCAAGAATTGCATCGTGCACGCGAAGTTGAAGTACAGTGAAAACTTTTTTGCCTGATTTTATTTCAAGAGCAATAAGTTCATCAATATCACTTACTCGAAGAACAAGAGGCTTTTCGCAAATAGCGTGAGCATTATTTCTTAGAGCAAATTTAATATGTGATGAGTGAAGGTAGTTTGGAGTACAGATTGAAACGTAATCAATGGCCTGAGTAGATCCTTTAAGCGAATCAACATATCCTTCGAAGCGTTCAAACTCTGTGAAGAACATACAGTCAGGAAAATAACGATCCATAATTCCAACTGAGTCCTTTGTATCGTAAGCAGCAACTAAGTTGTGTCCTAAATCTTTGATCGCTTCTAAGTGTCTTGGAGCAATGTAACCACCAACTCCGATAAGTGCAAAATTAGCCATTGTCTCTTTCCTTATGCCTTCACTACGTTTGGATAAACTTTTCTATACTTCCCTCTTGTATCAACAAGAAGTTTTGCATTCATTTGAATCATATCGTAGTCAAATTTATCGTGGTCAGTTGTCAGAACCACACAGTCGTATGATGCAATTGATGCCGGAGTTAATTCCACACTCTTTAAATCAAAAGTGTGTTCGCGCATTTTTGGGAACACTGGAACGTGTGGATCTGAGTAATCAAGTCTCGCACCTTCATCGCGAATTTTTTCCATCAAGAAAACTGATGGGGATTCGCGCATATCATCGATGTTCTTTTTGTATGAAATACCAAGAACTAGAATTTTAGATCCTTTGATTGATTTTTCGTGACCGTTAAGGGCCTTTGCAATTTTTTTTAATACCCATGATGGCATTGAAGAGTTGATCTCTCCGGCAAGCTCGATGAAGTGAGTGTGAACACCAAACTCTCTTGCTTTCCATGTTAAGTAGAATGGGTCGATAGGAATACAGTGACCACCAATCCCTGGGCCTGGTCTATATGGAACAAATCCGAATGGCTTCGTTGCTGCTGCATCGATGACTTCGTGAATATCAATTCCCATTTTATCGCAAACCATTTTCATTTCATTCACCAAACCGATGTTGATAGAACGGTGAATGTTTTCTAGAAGTTTTGTCATCTCAGCTGCTTTCGCTGAACTAACCGGAACAACTCTATCGATAACTCCTGAGTAGAGAGCCACTCCAGCTTCAAGACAGTTTGGTGTTTGTCCACCAACGACTTTTGGAATCGTTCTTGTTGTAAAGATCTCGTTCCCTGGATCTTCTCTTTCTGGCGAGAACACTAGAAAAATATTTTCTCCAACTTTTAAACCAGTCTTTTCAATTCTTGGAAGTAGTTCCTCTTCAGTTGTTCCAGGGTAAGTTGTACTTTCAAGTGAAACAACTTGTCCTGCTCTCATGTAAGGCACGCAAGCATCGGTCGTATTCAATACGAAGCTTAGATCAGGATCGCGGTATTTATTAAGCGGAGTTGGAACGCAAAGAATGATTGCATCGACTTCGCTAATTCTTTTGAAATCTGTTGTTCCTTCAAAACCACTTTTCTTAGCGTTTGAAACAGCATTCGAAGAAATGTGTTCTATATAACTTTGTCCTTCGTTAATTCTGTTAACTTTAAATTGATCAATGTCAAAACCAACTACTTTAAATCCTTCCTCTGAATACCGGAGAGCAAGCGGAAGACCTACATACCCAAGACCGACAATTCCAATTAGAGCTTTTTTTGTCTTAAATTTATCGACAACGAGATTTTTCATCGAATAGAATCCTTTAATAAAATTGATACAAAATACTAGCGCCAGCCCAATAGACTATCAAGAAAATAAGCAGGAGAAATAACTTTGGAATTCATCGACCTCATCGCTCAGAAGAACAGAATAAAAAAAGAAATCATGGACAGCTTCGAAAGCGTAATTGACCGCGGTCATTTTATTTTAGGAGAAGAAGTTCCTACTCTGGAAAAACGCCTAGCAGAATACACTGGAAGCAAACACTGCATTGCTAACGCAAACGGCACAGATGCTCTGGTTCTAGCTCTGCGAGCACTCGATATCGGTGCGGGAGATGAAGTAATCGTTCCGTCATTTACCTTTTTTGCTTCGGCAGAGGCGGTTTCTCTCGTAGGTGCTACGCCTGTATTCGTGGATATAGACCGGAAAACCTATAATATCGATCCGGTGAGCACTTCAAGAGCTGTGACTAAAAAAACAAAAGCAATCATTGCTGTAAGCCTTTACGGTGTGTGTCCTGATTTTAATTCACTCAATAAAATTGCTTCCATTCATGGGATTGCTTTGATTGAAGATGCAGCACAGAGTTTTGGTGCCCGCTACCTCGGCAAGGTCTCTTGCGGAATTGCGACCATCAGCACTACAAGTTTTTTCCCTTCCAAGCCGCTCGGATGTTACGGCGATGGCGGTGCTTGTTTCACTAATGACGACAAGATTGCAAAACGCCTTCTGACACTTCGTGCACACGGACAAGAAAAGAGATATACGCACGTCGAGATTGGATACAATTCGAGAATGGATACAATTCAAGCCGCAATTCTTTTGAAGAAAATGGATATTTTCCCGGCAGAAATCGAATCAAGAAACCTGATCGCCAAAAGATACATCAAAGCCTTCGAAGGTAAATTTAAAATGCAAATGATTCCGAAAGATCAAACTTCTGTGTTCGCGCAATTTACAATTGAAGTGGCGAATAGAAACGAATTTCAAAATTCATTGAAAGATGCCGGTATTCCGACAGCGGTTCACTATCCGATTCCGCTTCATCACCAACCGGTTTACAAAAATCAATATGGCCATCTGAACATTCCTCAATCTACAGAAGCAAGCGACCGCGTGGTAAGTTTACCGATGCACCCTTATCTAGAAACAAATGTTCAGGATGAAATTATTGCATCTGTTTTGAAGTACGGAAAAGTTTAATTAAGTTTCAAATCCAGGCGGAGAATTTTCGAAAATTTCTCGAGCATAATCTCCGCCTTTTTCCAAGAACCACAGCATTCAGGACTCAATGAAATTGTTAAAAGCGCAATTTCGCCGGAATCTAATCCTTTCCCGATCGAATTCCCCAATGATTCTATAAAATTATCGCTGAAAATTTCGTGCTTATCAGGGGCAGCACTAAAAAAATAATCCAGATCCAAATTTAAAATCCACGGTAATGCATTGATAAACCTTTCACCTGAGAAGATTGTATTCAACATCTTTGGCAGATAAAAAGATTTAACCTCTTCAGACAATTCTTTATCCGATCCTAGCTGATGAGTCGCCGAAAACGTCTGTCCAACCAACTCCGGATACTTCCGCAAAAAAATTTCAATATAATTATCCCAACGAAACAGCGGCATATTAATATCTTGCTGCCAACTCGAACGATATTCATCAAGGGTCATATTCCAAAGATCATGATTAAAATGTGGAAGCGCTGACTCACTCATGTCTGGATGAGCATCAATATGGAAAAGATTATAACGCTGACCTTTTTTCATCACTTGAAACCAGCACCAAAGCGCCAATCGATGATTATCCATGACAAAGATATTATTCTCACGCCACAAAAAATTATCTGTGCTCGAGGCTGATTCACCTCTGTATTTTAATGAAATAAGAAATTCACCCATTCGAGGATTATAGACAAACTTAAACGAAAAAGATTCTTCAAAATGCTAGAGCATTTCAATCGCATAAGAAAACTTAAACGTATTTCCCTCCGCCAAAACCTGCACACCAACCTTATTCTCAAGCCGCTGATCAGTCCCAACACTATCAGCAACTCCATACCAAGGCTCAATGCAAATAAACGGCACAGACTCCTTCCCCCAAATTCCAAGAAAAGGCGTATTCGTCCCGGTAACGCGAATCGTTTCATGACGACGTTTATTAACAAGATCAATATAGCGAGATTTCACATCCTTCAAAATCAGAGCATCATTGATAAAGGTATTTTTGTCAGGAATAAGAACAGCATCGTTAAAAGCCGTCAGATTTTTCCAATTCACTTGACCATCTTCCAACTGAAAAAAACCACGCTCTTTTTTCTCAAAGTGAATTTCATAGTCAGCAAGATTAGCTGTCTCAAAGCCAGGATGAGCCCCAATGGAAAAATAAATATCCTGGCGGTCAGTATTTTTAACAGCGTATTGAATGTTGAGCTTCTTTCCATCGAGTGAATACTTCACAGAAAGTTCAAAAAGAAAGGGATATCGAGGATAAGTTTCCTGAGTCGCTTCGGCTAAAAACGTTGCTTCACTGACACCACACTCAGCGCAACGAAACTCCAAATCGCGCGCAAGGCCATGTTGAGAAAGCTGATAAGTCTTCCCACCCCACTGATAAGAATCTTCTTTGAGTTTTCCCACGATGGGAAATAGGACTGGCGCAGATCGGGACCATATTTTTTTGTCGTTTTCGTCTTTAGGGTTCCAAAGGAGTTCGCGGTTCCACGGTTTAGAAAAAAGACGTTTCATCTCAGCGCCTAATGAAGTCAGTTGGACTGTATAGTAGCTGTTTTCAATCTGGTACCAATCAGACATCTGATCAATTCTCCAATGGAAAATAGGTTTTCTCTAGTGTGTTTACTTGATCATTGTTACAATATGATTCTAATAAGTCACCCTAAAATCGAAAACCTATGAAAGTCACAGAACATTTAGAAAAAGCAAAGAATCCACTTTTCAGTTTCGAAATTGTACCGCCTCCCCGAGGACGTTCTGTTCAGGAAATTATCGACATTGTTGAGTCTTTAAATCCGATTAATCCAGCTTGGATCGACGTAACCGCCCACTCTTCATCGGCGTACTACAACGAACGCGAAGATGGCACTATTGAACGAAAAATTTACAAAAAACGCCCAGGCACCATTGGCATTTGCGGAATCATCCAGAACCGTTTCCGCATTGACACTGTTGTTCACCTGCTTTGCTTAGGCTTTTCAAAAGAAGAAACTGAAGATGCTCTGCTTGAGCTGAACTTTCTTGGCATTCATAACGTACTTGCTTTGCGAGGCGACGGCCCTAACTATAAAAAAGAACTTTCGAAAGATCGCCGCATGAATTACTACGCTTCGGATCTGGTTGAGCAGATCAAAGGTCTAAACAACGGAGTTTTTCTTGATCCGCTGGAAGGCTGTTCTAAGTTTGATTTCTGTGTGGGCGTTGCAGGTTATCCTGAAAAACATTTTGAGGCTCCGAACCTCAAGCTTGATATTCTCAATTTGAAGAAGAAGATCGAGGCTGGCGCTGATTATGTCGTCACGCAGATGTTCTTTAACAATCAACACTACTTTGATTTTGTGAAGGCGGCTCGTCAAGCCGGCATCACTGTGCCAATTATTCCGGGAATTAAAGTTTTAAAGAATGCGACTCAACTCACCAGCATCCCTAAAAACTTCTACATCGATTTTCCGGATGAATTAGTTGAATCCATTACCAAAGATCCAAAAAACGTAAACGCCATCGGAAAAGAATGGGCCACTAAT